>Ga0154577_1090_pt2 | contig 20414 bp, 12 predicted proteins | sample RifGroF2_FD_116006 | JGI IMG/M metagenome (GOLD analysis project Ga0154577, IMG submission 116006) | Planctomycetes bacterium GWF2_42_9
TAACTTTGCCATTTGCTTCCACCATAAATATAGAAGTCTTCGTTCCACCTGGAAGATCCGTAACATGAATTCAATAATGGTTTCAGAGATGCCCATGCTTCCGATGGCGTCTCAAGTGACCACAAACACAAACCTACCCATCTTGTCTGTGTGCGAATTGCTCCCCAAAATCCCCGCATAACACGTTCAGGCATCATCGGTGGTTTCTCGTATAATTCCCCAAGTTCCCCAGCAGTTTCTACAGAGGCCCATTTATTTCTGCAAAAATCAAGTTTAGCAAAGGTATAATTTGGTAACCCGCTGTCCGTAACGACTATATTCATTTTTCTGCATGCATCTAAAATACGATTATAGTCAAATCCTTTTAGTCTGCCTTCATGCAACACCCCTCCTGCTTTCCACAGAATTGGGATGTTAGCGTCGATACTGCGAATGCTTGCCCAAGATGCTGTAAGGACATCCGCGACACCCTGGGCATTGAACTCACAGAAAAGCCGAAATATTTTGTCATTGTCTTGATTCGCTTCATCTTTGAAAGGAATATATTTATAAGTTTGAGAATTGGGCTGGACTATTTCCTGCCAATTTTTGATGTCATGCCCATACAGAGTGGATATTTGCTGCAATGAGTAGTTATGCTGTTTCAGCCAATTACGCCAGTATGCAGCCGAATATGCAGAGTAATCGAAGAATTCGGTTCCACTCTGAAAATGCTCAAACGATCCACTCATAGGACAATCATTTAGTCCTGTTGTTACCGAATAAAAAAAGACAGTTGGCTCATTTTTGTAATGAATAGCAATCGCCTTCCACAATTCAGGAAGCTCAATCCGGGACACATCGCTCCAAGCTGGTGCATTGACACCAATCATTCCTCTATCCGAAACAGATCTCTCTTTAACCCATGCAGGCAAATTCCATGCAACTATTCTGATTCCGAGTCCGATCTCAGCCTGTTTGCAAATGGAAACAAGTTTGTCAGTAAAAGTAAAATCAAATTCTCGTTTACCCGGCTCAACGTCTCCCCAGGTAACATCGTAATCAATCACGTCAAATCCCCAGCGCTTGATTCTAATGGCTGAGGACAAATCCAAAGGCCCCGAAGTTAACATAAAATAAACAGGTGTATTGCCTCTAACGACATCGGATCTCGTCTTGATCGATGATATCGGCATTATTCCTATACTGCGTGATTGTTTCAGGATTTCAGAATTGTTCTTTACTATAAAACTCAAATTGTATCGTCCTGGAGGAGCTTTGACAGACTCTGGAAATACCATATCGTATTCCTGGACGCCGCCAGGAGAAATAATTCCCCTTTTCTCTTTTAGAATCGAGACATAGCTTATTAGGTGTCCATCTACATCTCTCATCTCTGCGAAATAATTGGACCCGATTTTTTCTCTTTCCGTACAATTCCATAACTCAACTTTGGCATTGATTCTATCTCCCTGTTTCCAAACCTCTTTTTCTGGAGATATATGTATCAGTGGGCTACGGGAACTCTTGGCCGAACTCAGAATGTCAGCATTCTTAAGAATTATTTCATCAATGAACATCTTGCCGGGAACACACATGCGCAAACTCACACTATTTACATCAGGTGAGTCTATTGCAAAAAAGCGTTCTGACTCACTCCAGCCCTCATTTGCATGTATGCTATCCAGGGCTATTTCTTTATATAAATGGCCGATTGAGTCATAGCACTGAATGTAAATTGAAATGCGAGTATGAATGTCATTGGATTTTGCAAGACATGACAGTTCATAATACTTACCATATTCCACAGGTATTCTGATATTGGACTTACTGACTAAAGTCCCACCCGCTAAATGAATACAAGTTCCACCAGGTCCGGCTTCGGAGTGTACTATTGTGGCAGCCTGATAATTTGGAAGAACAGTAAAATCATTCAAATTATTGAATGAATTGAAATATATATTTTTGCCAAAGCTACTGAGGGGAACTGCAAAAATTAAAAGCTCAACTACAAAAAACAATCGTGATCGAATCATGAAATATCTCAAAATTTGAATATTAACGCAAAAGCCTGTTTTAAATTTAGCCCTTTATTTTAATGCCGCAGCTTTTATAATAAAGTTGTGAGCTACTAAATGCATACTCAATCTGTAGCTCACAATTTTTATAAACCCAGAACTAATTTATATCCTAAATCGCCGTTCCATATGATCGCGTTGGCCACATTCCAGATTTCAGCCAGTTTTGAGCCAAAAGCATAAGATCGCCAAAATCCACCGTGCAATCATTATTAAAGTCCGAACGCATTTGTGAACAGCCCATTGCAAACTGCGTGATCATGTTATCAACGGGGTCCGAGGTGATTGCAATCGCAGTGTAATCCAGTCCAGTGTTGATGCCAAAACCATCGCCGATCTGAATGAAAGTTCCATATCCGTTATCCTTGAATTTGCGGATCAGCGAAATATCATTTGAGACAAAATTCAGTGCAACATAGATTTCCAATAAGCCATCGCCATCAATGTTCTTGCAGGACAAAGCATCCCATTTCACGTTGGTGTCAGTATTTGTCAGAATTGCGGTCAGATTTGAATCACAGTTCCCGTGCAAGATTGATCGCGAGTTTGCATCTTGGCGGATCAAGAACATATCAGTTCCGATTTTTGTGCCCTGATCAAGTCCAGCATAGGTAAGAGACGGGTCGGAATTTGTGGCAACAACTCCGATATAGTTCCACACACCATTGACGTACTCATATTTATATATCTTCGAATCGGTTGATGAATTCGCAGAGATCAAAAGATCCCGGTTACCATCTGCATTGCAGTCATTAAATGACAAACCTGCAACCGTATAATTGGTTCCACTGAGTGTAAGCAACAGACTCTGATTTCCGAAGGCAGTATCAGCATTCTGAGTATATTGATACACCTGGTTTCCACATCCAACTAACATTTTCACCTGTCCGCTGTGATTATAATCATCCAGAGCCAGACCAGTTATGCGTCCGGAAAAATTTGAGACCAGATCAACCCATGTACCGCCGCACATATTCTGGTATGTAACAAGACTGGTGTTTGCTGAGCGATTATAAATGGCCGCGACCATTTTTTGGTGCAAATCAAATACCTGAAGTGAATACGGGCTAACATTTGCCCCCATACTCTCAGCAAAACCACTCGGCCCCTTAACCACAGCACTTCCCTGCTGACTTGAACCGCCAAGGTTCATAAGTGAAAACATTCGTTTACCACCATTGGCCTTGGAAACAGCACATTCCAGGCCATACGTACCGGTTGTAATCGAAATATTGCGTTTAACGCCGGCATAATCCAGGATTTTGTAGAGAGCCGTCAAATCGGAATCTGTACCGTCACTAATTTGTTTCAACAACGGAAACCCGATAAAGATGGCCTTTCCAGCTCCGACTTGCTTCATCACGGCAGCGTTTGTTCCACCGTTCCAAGTTGCAATTGTCTGATTGAAAGTGCCTCCAAAATAAATCCCTGGACGACTATCCAGTTGGACCGCTGTTCCATCGGTGTTAACTGTAACAGTCCCGTTGGATGTTCTTGGTGTAACCGTTACAAATGTCTTAAGGAAATCATAATTGTTATTTTTATCGCTTAAATTATTGAATACTACAGTACCACCAGCAGCAAGAAATGCATTTACCAAACTGCAATGATATGTATCAAATCGTAAGCTGTCTGTATCAACCCACACATTTCCCACCGCATTCGCATCTCCAACAGTATCGATTATCATAGAGTATTGATAACCCGACTTAGTCAGATTATCAAAATAGGAAGTTGTGTTTTCTTGCATAACTGATTCAGTGGAGGTATTATAATGCTTCAAAGAGTAAAAGTCGCATAAGACCAAGTTGTCACGTACCGGATCATGATTGGCGATCTTTGAAGCATTGCTCTTGTTATTTAGCCATTCACTAGTTGGCTGTCCCGCTTGCCAATAACAATAAAATGCCATATTGCCGCCATTTTGAGCAACCCCACCCACAGTTCTAACATTGTTATTACTAGTTTGTGGGAATGCGTTCTCTGCAATCCATGGCACGTTTCCAAAAGTGTTGCAGATGCTGTATGTTTCATTATGAGCCAACGGATCCGAACCGGTCCTGTTAAAAACTACATCGTAATCAGTACAAATTTCTAATTGTGCATTTCGGTACTGTCCGCGTATGAGTTGCTCATATATAACGCCTCCGACTTTTAATATAATGCCGGTTTGAGTATCCTCGGCCCTTATTGTGCTGCAGATATCAAGATATGCATCTTCAACGCTCCAAGTAAGGAATTCAACATACTTATACCAATAAGCGTTTGTATCTGCATCATATTCACCTGGCAATGGCAGCATGACATCATTCCACGTTTGATAATTCTTGCCGGTCCATTGATTTATTGTTGCAATCGTAACACCTTTACTCTGTAAAAAAGTCCTCCATGAAGTTTGAGCACTAGCACCATAATCCCATAATCTATTCGGCCCAGGTGCCTTATTCATATCCAATGTACCGAAATAAGGTGCATCCTGTATTCCAAATGTAGGACAATATAGCACAACAGTTGAGTTATTTCTGTATCTTTGAGCAATTTGCTGCCAAAGAAGTCTATAACGCTGCCTAAAAAAAGAATCGTGCATCTCTGGGCAGTCACCTGTCTCGCCACTGTTTGAAATCATTTTCTGTGTGAGCCATGAAGGTTGGTTCCATAAACAAATTTTAAATGACACCTTCAACCCTGCTGTCTGAGCTCTTGAAACCATCCGATCAGTCATTGACCAATCATATGTGCCCTGTATTCCTTCAATACAATTCCAAGTAAGATCAGGCTCTATTATGTCGAATCCTGCAATTTTTATGTCATTAAAATCTGAAAATTGACTTCCGTAATCTACTCCTGCATACATCATTCCATAAATCATCCCAGGATAACTGCGCACGTTTGCTTTCGTAATCTCCGGATCAACAGCCTTAACCGCGCCTGTAAAAGAACTAATCACAATTACAGAGACAGCACAAAAAACCAGACTACATTTTGAACTGGATTTCATACCTACTCCTTCACCAATTTTGGTTATGAAAGTTTAATTTTAATAAAGATGAAAAACTATCTTCGTCCAAGCGGATCGGTTTGTGGGCCGATCCAAGTTTGGGTTTCCAATTCTGGTCGGTACAATTCGTTGTATTTGGGTGCATATGCCACATGTCCGTCACAGTATAGTATGTTCGCCGACCGACTATGCCTGCGTCCAACCGCATAAGAATCTCCCGCGCTTTCAATCGAACTCGGGCCTCTTATAACATAGCGCCAAGGTACCATTCCCCACATATAATCCACAAATGGAGCATCTCCAGAATCGCCCAACATTATTAGACTGGCAGGATGCCGTATGCTCATTGCTTTAATCCAAATATAGGGACTTGCAGGAATTTTACCCTTGGTGTCAGGATAAGGGCATGGGCCAGCTTCATTTACTCCATAACTAACATTGTAATTGAGCTTTTCCAAGTGCATCTTCTTTCTTGTGACAGGATCTATACCTGCATATCTGTCGCTGGGACAAAAGTAAACGCGCTCTTGCTTAAGATAGCTCTTGTTGATTTTTCTGTACCAGAACGTATCCGTTATATCCCTAGACATTGGGTATGCTTTGCATTCCTGTTCATACATAGTCAACCCAATTCCAAGCTGTCTTTGGTTTGAGGAGCAAACCGCGCGTTTTGCATTCTCTCTAGCCTTGTTAAGAGACGGCATCAAGATTGCCAGCAACAACGCTATGATTGAAATAACGACCAATAACTCAACAAGTGTAAATGCTTTTCGCAACATGTTTGCTCCTATTCGCCTCACAAAAGCTCTTTCCTTAGATCACATTCAGCAATTATCTTTTTGGCCAAAGACCACACGCCAGCCAATTAGCCGTTAACAATTGCAAATCTTTGCCGTCAACAGTTATATCTCCATTCAGGTTTGCAGACGAAATAGCATCTTTTAACCAATCTTGTGCGAATATCGCAAAATCTTTAATGTTGACACTGCAATCACCGTTTAGGTCCCCCACCAGGTTCTGAAGACATCTTACAGGGTATAGCCGAATATAATCTATCAACATCTGGCCAGATGCATTGTCTGTTGTGGCATTTCCAACTTCGATTGCAATGCTCTTAACAGCATGTAGATCAATGCTGGTGAATTTTTGCAAATCAATATGCCAAACTGTCCAGTTTTCAGATTGAATTGCCGTCAAATCTGGATTACCACTGGAATCGACAAGCACATCGTAAGCTGTATTTGTGTTGTCACTGATTTTTAGCCGTAACTGCGATGGAAGGTTCGTAGCTTTTCCTGCAAATCGCACATCCACCGCGGCTATGTCCTGACCGTACCAACTCTCGTTAACAGAATAGACATGACTTGCTGGGGAAATATGTCCGGAAACAGAGTTATTGTACGCCAATTGCATAATCCCACTTGGCATGTCAGCTGTGTCTGGATAGAGTGTTATGGCAGATCCAGTGCTGGTTTGCCAGCTCGCTTGCAAATTACTGTTATCTAAATAGGAGTCGAATTCATCGACTGAAACATACCCGGGATACATCGAGTTATTTGCGTCATAAGCAACTTGCGATGGAGTACGGCCCACTCTGTACATCTTAAACTCGTCTAACATGAAGCTGGTCCGTCTAAGGCCATTTTGCGGAGCTATACCAAACCATATCTGATTGTTGCTGCCGTCCATTGCCAAAGAGACATCTTCCAGGCCTAGAGCTCCAATATCCGTTACATTGTATATACTCCCATCAACATAGGAAACGCATAGCTTTGTATAAATATCGTATGTAAACGCAATATGGTGCCACTTTGCGTCAACCGGAACAATCGCTATGACGTTAATAGGATAATCCCAGAAATTTCCCACAAATCCGGCATTCTTTAACCCAATCCTGTACTGCAGATAGTTAGTGCCGTTAAAGTATCTTTCAATGTAGAATTTGTCGTTTCCACCAGCTAAGTAGGAGAAATTTTCATTACCAATGGACTTTGCATTATCATCTTTGATCCAGAACTCGAAGCTTACGCCAGCCCACGGTGAAATAGTTGCACTAGCGTTTATTCCGAGGTAATTCATTAAGGTGTTGTTTTTATCGAAGCTCAGCGATTCATTTTTCGTATAGTTAAATCCAAGCCCGGAAACAGGGTTGGGATGCAAAGCCACCCAATCTGACTGTCCATCAAAGGCAAACGAATACAATGTGCCGTTATTCCTGTTACCACTGACATCACGCACTTGCTCGCCATTGGATTGGTCAAAATTATATGAGACACTGATTGCACTATAACCGGGTCTTATGCAGGACTTATGGGCTATCTCAGCAACGCCGGTTTCAGTGAGGGCCTCATCATACATTACAAACTCGTCCAATAAGAAACTGGCGCGTCGAAAGCCGTTTTGTGGTGCTATACCAAACCAGATGTTATTATTTGCACCGTCAGTTGCTAACTGATAACTGGCCAAGCCTGCCGGAGTAAGGTCATTATCAACACTGATTATGCCATCAATGTACCCAATGCAATGTTTAGTACTGGAATCATATGTGAATGCAATATGATGCCATAGACCATCTAGCGGAACAATAACGTCTGTGTATATTGGCCAAGCCCACCATTCACCACTGAAACCATCAGGTTTCATTCCTATTCTGTATCTTAAGAAATCGGTTCCATTAAAGTACCTCTCTAGGTAAAATGAATCAAGTCTGCCGCCCAAATATGAGAATTGAGCATTACCAATGGATGGCTTATTATCATCCTTGATCCAGAATGCATAAGTAACAGTCATAGAAGGTGTAGATGCAGCACTCCCACGTATTTCAACAAAGTTTGGATTAAAATTGTTTTTATCAAAACTTAATGAATAGTTGCTCGAATAATTAAAACCTGTGCCCGCGATCGGAGCAGGATGATCGTGCTGCCAATCAGAAATCGTATCATATTTAAATCCCCACAGTCTGCCGTCATTTGCATTTCCGCTGCTGTCAATCATAGCCTGTCCGGCACCATCGTCGAAGCCTATCTTGATTAGATTACTTGCATGACTAAACGTTGTTGATATTAAAACGCACAACGATAAGGTCAGGCATTTAAAAAAACACTTTTTCATACTACTCTCTCCAAAAGTTCGTATTAACATACCAAGCAGGTTCCTCTTTATGGGAGGAACCTGCTCCACTCTCATCTATGCCTTTTTTGAAAACTTATTCCTAGTTAATGCAATTCCCGCCGCGAGTAAAAGAATGCACGAGGGTTCGGGGATATTGAGCATGTTGTTTGCAATTGCATTACCTAATAAGGCCTCATTATACATTGCAAACTCATCCATTAGAAAACTGGCACGGCGAAAACCGTTTTGCGGAGCAATACCGAAAAGAATGCCGTTAACAGCACCATCGCTAGCAAGGGTATAGTTGCTCAATCCGGCAATTGCCAAATCATTATCAAGACTGATCTGACCATCGATATATCCGATAGCATGCTTAGTGCTGGCATCATATGTAAAAGCAACATTGTGCCACTGGCCATCAACAGGCACAATAACATCTGTGTAAATAGGCCATGCCCACCAACTGCCTCCAAAACCGCTGTTCTTTAGACCTATGCGGTAGCGCAGGTAATTTGAACCGTTGAAATATCGCTCCATGTAAAAGCTTTCAAGTTGCCCGCCAAGATATGAGAATGATGCATCACCAATTGAAGGCTGTATATCGTCTTTAATCCAAAACTGATAGGTTACTGCAGAGGTCGGTTTTAGAGCTGCGCTTCCAGGGATGTACAAGTAGTTCATAGCAGTGTTGTTCTTATCAAAGCTTAACGAATTGTTGCCTACATAATTGAAACCACTCCCGTCAACCGGCATAGGATGATTAATGGACCAATCCGAAACACCATCAAATGCAAAACTGCACAAAGAACCGTCGTTACTCGCGACTGAATCATCCACAATTGTACCAGAACCTGCATCGAAATCATAATGAATGATTTCATTGCCTCTGCAGATAGCTGAAATCATGCAGCAGCAAAATAGAAGTTTTGACATTGTACTTTTACCTAACATGTTACTCTCCTCTCCAAATAAACTATTCTTTTGAATTCTTTAATACCTACTTAGGTATCTTACTCAGGGATTTTATTCACTCCGTATGTTCTGGTTCGATTCAAGTTGTGGTGATTGTCGTTGTAACATAATCTCTACAATCGTGTTAAACTTGTTTACCTTAATGCAATTTACGATAGTGAGGTCAAAATGTCAAGCAGCAATTTCCAGCAATTTGAAAAAGAATCTGGCACAGAAAGATATCTTAATGCACAACACCATACAATTCAATGACTTACAAAAATATTATCTCTGTCAATAAAAATTAGTTGTATTAGAGTCTCCCTGCATATATAATTGGCGGAGTAAACAAGTTTAATTTTATGAGCTTTTCATGAGTACTAAAACATCTATAGAAATGAAACAGGTATTAAATCGCAATGGAAAATTTGCAACTATCCGTGACATCGCCAGGATTGCGAAAGTTTCACCTGCGACCGTCTCTTTAATTCTAAACAAAAGAAACGATTCCAAATTTTCTGACGAGACAAAACAGAAAATACACAATATATCTCAGCAATTGGGTTACCAGAATTCTCTATTTAAAAGATTTGTCAAAACACCAATGAAACATATTGGGATCCTTGTAACCGATGCTAACGAGGCAGAAACAACTTATTTTGCAGAGGTATTAAAAGGAATTAGGCAAGCATGCATGGAGCACAATTTTCTGCCAGTGCTTTGCCCAACAGAGTCAAGGTGTCCTTCTGGAATAGCTGATCAGATAATTAAAATGACATCCGCCAATCAGGTTAAAGGGTGGATCATTGACAAAGAAGACACGTTGGATTCAGAAGTCTGCAAATTGCAAGACGCTGGAATTCCTATTGTACTTATCAACTCTTGGGAGCCTGTTTTCAAAGGTGAGATCAATTGGGTCGGTATCAATAATAGGCAAGGAGCTCGCCTGGCACTGGAACACCTGATTAAAATAGGTCACCGTACAATCGCTTTCATAACACGACCGTACGACAGTTTGGAACCTCAATTCAGACGTGCAACTGACAATGAATTGATTTCGGAATATAAACAAGTTTTATCCGAGCATGAGATCGAGTTCAGGCCTGAGTTGCTTTGCGAGGGCTCACTTGCAAACGCAGAATTAGTGGACAGAGTTATAGATCGTTTAATGAGGTATTGCATGCCCCCTATGGCAATCGTCACTGGAGATGATGCTATAGCCATTATGGCCATGAATTCCCTGAGAGCAAGAGGGTATCGCGTACCAGATGAGATTTCGGTTGTGGGCTATGGTAATCACTCGCTTGCAAGATTATCCTATCCCCCGCTCACAACAGTTGATTGCCCCTTTGCAAAAATGGGCGCGTTGGCGGCGGCACACCTCGTTAATCTTTTGGCGGAAAATCAGCATAAACTGTTAAGAAAATCCTTGGAGCCAGAGCTTATTGTTCGCAGTTCCTGCAAATCTATGTTGTAACACTCGTAGCCGAGCAGAGGCATATCTTCAAAGAATTATTCAATCTTGATTTAATTAGAAAGGTCTTTATGGTAGGAAGAATTCTCAACGTTGGTTTGATAGGGTGCGGTGCCTTTGCACAAATTACCCATATTCCAAATCTTAAAAGTAATCCAAAATATAAAATACATGCTGCAATGGACATCGATGCTGCTGCAGCACAAAAGGTTCAAGCTGAAACGGGAGCTGCGTATTCTGCAACTGACGTAAATCGATTGCTGAGCGATAAGAATATCGATGTAGTTTTTATCACGACGCGTCACGACTCTCATGCAGATTTGAGTATCAAAGCGGCCAATGCAGGAAAACATATTTTATGTGAAAAGCCCATGGGTCTTGATTCAGCTCAGTGCAAGAATGTAGCTGCTGCCGTGCAAAAAAACAGGGTGAAGTATACTGTAGGCTATAATAGAGGATTAGCCCCTCTGATTGTACAAGCCTGCGACCTGCTCAGCGAATTACCTCAGAAAAAAATGTTATATCACAGACTGCAGGCCGTTTTTCCGGAAGATCACTGGATTCATGATCCCGAAATCGGAGGTGGACGATTTGTAGGCGAAGGCTGCCATATTTTCGATTTATTCTGCGAACTCATCAAATCTGAGCCTGTTTCCGTTTATGCCTCAGGTGGAATATTTTTGAACAAGGAAAAGGTCAAATCAGCAGATAGCGGCATTATTACACTTTCGTTTGCAGACGGATCTGTTGCAACTACGCTAATCGCCAGTGCCGGCTGCAATGATTTTCCTAAGGAAGTAACTGAGATCTACTGCAGCCAAAAAGCTATTTATATTGATAATTTCCAGAAACTGGATTATTTCGGTTTCGCTGGACGCAAACACACTCATCTGGATTTGGGCGTAGTTGATAAGGGACAAGCACGAGAGATCGATTTGTTCGCCAACTCTATAATCAATGAAACCGAAAGCCCTAACGGTTGCAATAGGGCATCTAGAGCAGCTGTAATCAGCTTCAAGGTAGTGGAGTCACTAACAAAAGGCATGCCTGTGGATATTGTACCGAACGACTATAAATTCGTTTAATTTAATTGCCCGGACTGAAAAGATTCGATGTATGCGGCACAAGATTAGACTTACCGAAGAGAAAATAAAAGCATTGCTTTCTTTTATGCGTCCCAAGGTATATAGAAAGCGAATGCCTCTTCCGACTTTTCGGCATATCCAAATTGCAGAAAATGACGTCAAAGACTTTGTCGTATGCCAAATTGATGACAGTAACTGGCCTATTATTCAGCCTTTGACATACTGGGGTACATGGGAACAAAGATTCGTTCTGCGTTCAAATTTCACTTTACCCGAAACCTGGGCACCGGAAGAGCAGACTGCGATACTGCTTTCACTTGGAGATGCAAACGATTTTTGTAATCCTGAATCCCTTGTCTATCTTGACGGGAAAGCATGTGCAGCTTGTGATAAGTATCATACAGAAATTTATTTACCAGCTACGCTACGCGATGGGAAAACACATACCCTGGCTATCGACACTTGGACCGGACGAATTAATTGGCCTCGGACCGGCGCAAAACTTTTTATGGGCCAGTCTGAAATAGTGCAGATAGATCGTTTGACACGCGACTTTATTACATTAGCTTCAATCGCTTCAGAAACTGCTGCATTTTTGCGAGATAATAATCCCGCTAAGGGATTCCTTTTAAATGCACTAGACGAAGCTTTCGTGCTCTTGGATTTCTGTGCAACTGGGAACTTTTACGCGTCAGTTTCAAATGCATATGCCTTACTTAAAACTTCAACTGCTGAATGTGGCGAGCCGCTAAACGCAAGTATATTGGCTGTAGGTCACACACATATCGATGTTGCATGGCTATGGACTCTAGATCAGACCAGACAAAAAGTCGGTAGGAGCTTTCGCACTGTAGCTAATTTATTAGAGGAATACCCTGATTTTGTTTTCGCTCAGAGCCAAGCTCAGCTTTACGATTTCGTCAAAAATGGCTATCCGGAATTGTTTGACAAAATCAAAGAATTTGTAGCACAAGGACGGTGGGAGCCTGTCGGCCGGATGTGGGTGGAATCAGACTGTAACTTAACGGGAGCCGAATCATTAGTCCGCCAGTTTATGTTGGGAACCAGATTCTTCGAACAACATTTTGGAGAAAATTGCCAAAGTTCAGTTATGTGGTTACCTGACACCTTTGGATTTACATGGTCTTTGCCCCAAATTGCCAGGCAGTTTGGAATTAAATACTTCTTCACAGCCAAAATAGGCTGGAACAAATATAACAAGCTTCCCTACGACACATTTTGGTGGCAGGGAATTGATGGTTCCAGGCTTTTAACACACATAGGAACCACAACCGAAGCAAATGCGGATTATGGGGCTATAACCACGTACAATGGAGACTGTACCGCCAACCAAGTCTGGAATACTTGGGCATCGTATAAACAAAAGAGTACAAATCAAACACTGTTAATGCCTTTCGGGCACGGTGACGGTGGCGGTGGTCCCACTAGACAGATGCTGGATAACAGGCGTGTTATGGAGGTGTTCCCATCTCTGCCAAAGGTGAGAAACGGTTCGGCAGAGGATTTCTTTAAAACATTAGAAAGTTGCGCAGAGTCATTCCCTGCTTGGAATGATGAATTGTATCTGGAATTTCATCGTGGAACTTATACAACACAGGCACGCAATAAAAAAACAAACCGCAAATGCGAATTTTTACTTCATAATTTGGAATTCCTGGTAACCGTTGCAGCAGTAATGCACAAGAATTATGCTGTCCCGCATAAGCATATCGAAGATGCATGGAAATTATTGTGCTTGAATCAGTTTCATGACATTCTCCCTGGAAGCAGCGTTCAGAAGGTTTATCTTGACTCCAGTTCTCAATATCAGGAAATCGAGAATATTGTAGAATGTACGCAGACGGAGGCCGTTACCTCATTTTGCGAATATTCTGAGAATAAACTATTGCTGGTTAATGCCAATTCATTCGAAACAGATTCAGTTGTGTTCTGTGAGAATGAAATTCCATTGCATAAATCTTTGCAGCTTAGCGATGGAAGCCCGATTGAAATTCAACCCCTGGAGCATGGCACCCTATTTGATCCTGGCAAACTTCCTCCATACAGCATTACCGAAATAGTTATCAAAGGCACGGAGATTCAGGAAAACCCAGCAATACTCGCAGCCAATCCTCACATACTAGAAAACTTCCTCATTAGAGTCGAGATCAATGAGTTAGGAGATATTAGCCGCATTTATGATAAAATAAATGCTCGCGAAATCCTTGCACCTGATTGCGTTGGAGGGCAAATACAAGCCTTTGAAGACCTTCCTATAACTCCCGATGCTTGGGATATAGAGATATATTACTCTGATAAACAATTTCTAAGTGAGCCGGCAACATCGATCAGAGTTGTCGAAGCCGGTCCACTGCGTGGAACAATCGAAATAAAAAGAAAAATCCTGAATAGCACTTACACTCTGAAACTGTCTCTTGGCCATAACAGTCCGTTGCTGCAATTTGACCTTACAATAGATTGGAAAGAGAAGCACACACTGATTAAAACAGCGTTCCCGGTTGATATATTTACAAAGAATGCAACTTACGAAATTCAATGGGGCCAGATACAACGGCCCACTCACCAAAATACCAGTTGGGATTGGGCACGTTTTGAGGTACCTGCGCACAAATGGGTGGATATCAGTGAGGGAGATTACGGCGTAAGTCTGATAAACGATTGCAAATATGGTCACGATGTTCGTGATAACGTACTTAGAATGACACTGTTGAGAAGTACCACATGTCCCGACCCCAATGCGGATGAAGGCATTCATAATATAAAATTCAGCCTTTTACCACATAAAGGTATGTTGGGGATGGAGACAAAAGCGTCCGCTTATCTGTTCAACAATCCTGTGCGGGTATTTTGTAATATGGGCTTTGCTGAGCCCGCTCTGGAAAATCAATGCTCAATTAATCATTTACCACTATTTTCTGTGGACCGAGACAACCTGATAATTGAAACGATCAAACCTGCAGAAGACGGCATTGGGATTATTGTTCGATTATATGAAAGTCAACAAATGCGTGGGAGGGCTCGCTTATCGACGTTCTTTCGCATAGGCCAGGCTTGGAAATCAAACCTCATGGAAAACAAAATTGAAAAACTCAACACAATAGATAATCGGCAGATAGAGTTCCAGTTCAAACCTTTTGAAATTCTAACTTTTCATATTGTCACTCAGGTTGATTAAACATTAATAAGAATTTGAGGAGATCAGGTGGATAATCGACATTTACAACTAAAAATAATTGGTGCATGCGTTTGTATAACTGTCGCCATTGCTTTGTTTTTTCTATTTAAGCCGAAACCGGATGAATCCACAACACCGGAACACTTATCATTGATATGTACGAATGATAAGTGTGGCTCCGACATCACTGTTTCTCGTAATGAATACATAAACCTTGTAAAGCAGAGTGGCTATACGGGCGCATTTCCTAATCAAATCTTGTTGACATGTAGCAAATGCGGCCAGAAATCAGTTCGCGTATGTGAGAAATGCATCAAATGTGGCAAACTATTTTTGTTGTCCTACGGAAACAAGGATTACCCCGATCGTTGCCCCCAGTGTGATTACAGTAAAATGGAACAGCGGTTTAAATAAAAAAAATAATGAGGCATAAGCATGAATAGCTTTAAATTTACATCTTCACCTTGGGGCTTTCGCAATACTCCCCTGATCGAACAATGTGATTGGCTGCGGCGATTTGGAATAGCCTATATTTGTGGTCAGTTCTCAAACGGCTTTAAGGGTCTGTTCGAGCCATCCGCAACTCGTGATACTTTATTGCAGGCCCTAGAGACTACAAAGCGATATGGCTTGAAATACGCCAGCTTCAATGTAAGTGGTGACTTTATGCTCGACGATATTGAAACACAGATAAAGTTGTGCTGTGAAGACATTACCAGAGCCTCAATCTTTGCTCCCGAGGTAATAATCGTCTTTGCTGGATGGCAACAACGTGAAGATGCCGCAATTTATTCACAGGTAAGCTATGCATTAAAGCAAATTTCAAAATATGCCTCCCAATACAATCTAAAAATTGCTTTGGAAAATCATGGGGGGCTGACCAAGACACCCGAACAGATTAACAAAATACTGTCGAATGTTAATGAACCGAATATCGGTGTCAATTATGATCCAGCGAATTTTGAAATGTATGGAGTGGATGCTTTTCAGGCCTTGCTTAAAATCGATTTTCCCGTCGTCTTTACTCATTTCAAAAGCCTGAGAGTTCTGGAAAATAGAAAACAGTATTGCCGTATATCCCAGGGAATTGTGGATTACGGTCCGATACTGCAAAATCTGAAAAAATCCTATCATGGATTTTATGCAATTGAGTACGAGGAACACGGTGATGTGTTTCAGGGTTCTAAAGACGATCTAAATGCGTTAAAGAAATTAATAATAGAATAAAATTAACGGAGTATCGCCAATGATTGAAAAAGCTAATGCAATTATAGTAGACCGGCCTCGAAACGCTAGCATTGAGGAAATCAAATTACCTCAAATCAACGATGAATCAATTGTGATTAGGACCACATACAGCGCGATAAGTACAGGAACTGAAATCAAGGTTTGGAATGGCAAAACAGGGAAATTAGGCGGCGCTTTATGGTATCCCCTTGTTCCAGGTTACGAACAGGTCGGCATTGTCGAATATGTTGGCCCAAAAGCAAGGAAAACAGCATTGGGCGAGATATTAAAAGTTAATGACAGAGTAATGGCTAACGAAGTAAGGCGATACCCAGATTTCTGTGCTGCTTGGGGTGGACAGATCGGGATGTCTGTAAAAAATGCGACAACCAGCTCTTCTCCTTTTGACATGCCTGCCAAAATTCCTGACGCACTAAGCTTTCAGGATGCAGTCGTTTGCTATCTTGCTGCCGTTGCAAAAAAAGGCATTGATAAGATAGGTTTAAAAAAGAATGAAACTGTTATCGTGATCGGAATGGGAGCAGTTGGTCTTTCAGCTTTGCAACTGGCCACATTGGCTGGGACCAAGACGATTGCTATGGATAAGAGTTCATGGAGATTGGAGCGGGCTAAACCGTTTTGTGCAATGAGTCTTTGTGCGGACGCATCTCATGAAGACATTGTTGAGAAAATAGAGTCACTCACAAATGGCAAAATGGCTGATGTTGTAATTGAGGCTAGTGGAGATTCTGCTGTAGTGAACAATTTGCGAAAGCTCATTCGTGATGGTGGCTGGGAACTCGAAGATGATGGTGGCAGGATTCATTTACAGGGTGATTATCCTGAGCCCATCTGTTTTACACCATATCAAGAATGGTTCAACCGCAACTTACGTATCTCAATGACATGCGCTCTCAAGGCAGGCGATAAAGAAAGTATTCTTAAGCTCGCAAGTGAGGGAAAATTCAATACAAAGGTTCTGTATGATAAAGAAATCTCTTTCAAAGAGGCTCCTTCTGAATATGCCGAACTTGAAAAGCACAGAGATCATCGTATGAAGACCGTGCTAAAATGGTCTTAAATTAATTATCATTTGAGGAAAAACTTAAAATGGATTACCTTTTTATATTTCATGCCAATTTGCATTACTCGGGATTGCCTCAGGACAAAATGGAATTTGTGATTCGAAAAGGCTACGATGCTCTACTTGACCTTTTCATTCAAAAATATCCGGACTGTCATTTCTGTTTCGAAGCTTCGGGTTTCACTATTCAGAAAATGGCGGAGTTGGCACCAGATGTCCTCGACAGATACAAACAGGCTTTTGCTGACGGTACCTGCGAATTTATGGGCTCCCCTTTCGCGCATTCCATGTTGGCTAATTTTCCTTTTGAAGATGGCCTTAAATCCCTTCTGTTCTCGATGGAAACTTATCAAAAACACCTTGGTTTTACACCAGTTTCGGCTTGGAATCCCGAATGCTCGTGGACATCCCGAATTCCAGAAATGTTTAGCAAAGCTGGGTTCAAGAACCTCATCACAGATTGGGAATCTTTTCTTATTTCCACCAGACCGGAAGTTCGTGCAGTAGAGTACGATCCCGATAGGACTAGAAAAGACGGACACCATATGCCGTTCTATCCAGTTGATCCGGACGATCCGACTTTACATTTTCCACTTAAGGTGTCATCTAAGATAACCGGTCTAATGAGAAGTGGACGCGTCTGCAATGATGTCCTTTGGTACTTAATGGGGCAGGATCAGGAAGCTCGAAATGTTAACTCAGCTTTCTCAATGGATAAAGCTTTGCGAGCCATAGAGCATTGGACTGGCAAAAAGAAGGATGGCTGCTTGCTATTGTACGCTGACGATGCTGAGTATGTGGGAACTACAGGATATTTCTTCCTGAAATACTACAACCAATGGCGGCTTTTTGAACATAGTCCGGAAAGCGTAGAGCGGTTGGATAATCTCCTCAATACTGTAGGAAACTTAGGTAAGATCATTACGGTAACCGAAGCAATTAATAAATATCCGGCTCTTGACAACATAGAAGTGCGTTATGAAGATGGTATGGCATGGCATAGAACATTTTCTGATGCATGGAAAGCCACTCCGTGGGCCAAAGAGTTGGACCCGCATTGCATGGAAATACATCGCAAATTGATCTCGCTTGAAAAAACCGTCAACAGCCCCACTGAACGTGAGTTGCTCAAAACTGCATGGTTTCACCTGATCTGTGCTGAAAATTCGGATGGCCGTTGGCCGCCTCCGCCTCATAAGCCTGGCCAATGGAACATTGATTATTGCTGGGATAACGTTCACAAAGCAGAAGATATAGTGAAAAAATTGACCAAATAATAATGTATCTTCCCATTGCCGATTTTAGAAAGGACACTGTGAACCAAAATGAGTTTAGCATTTAAACCTGATTTAAATGATGCCCAAGATGCTTTTAACCATTTTTGGGCTCGTGAGAAATGGAAAAGACCGCTGCTTTGTGCTGCTGTGCCCAAAGCCGGTTCTAAGCCATTGCCGTATGATTTTGATCCGATGCCATTGCGCTATAAAAGAGCTATTGAGGGTGATTGGTCAACTCAATTTGATTGCCTTAACAAGTGGTTTCAAAACACAACGTTCATGGCTGAGGCCATCCCGTTTTTTGCACCCGATTTTGGGCCCGACCAGTTTGCAGCATTTCTTGGCACACAGTTCTATTTCTCTGATAGCTCACAGGAAACTAATTGGGTCTATCCAGTCCTTCAAAACTCATCAGAGTACCAGATAGAATTTGATGTGACGAATCAAACCTGGCAATCCGTTTTAGAATACACGCAACGTTTAGCTGAATTTGCCGATGGTAAATTCCTTGTGGGTGTTTGCGACTTTCACTCTAACATTGACGCATTAAGCGCCTTGCGAACACCTGAACGCTTATGTATGGATTTTTACGATCACCCCGAGCTAGTTGCAAACGCAATGATTTCGATTCGCACAATTTACAATTCGATTTATGATGAGCTATATTTTGCCGGAATCAACAACAATGGCAAGGGCACTATTGGATGGGCTCCGTTTTGGTGTGCGGGCAAATTTGCAACAATTCAGTCCGATTTTATTTGCATGGTAAGTCCCGAAATTGCGAGGCGTTTCATTTTACCAGCCATAGAAGCTGAAGCTGAATTTCTTGATCACAGCGTATTTCACCTCGACGGTCCAGGAGCCTTACGACATTTAGACAATATTCTCGCAATCAAAAACATTGATGTAATCCAATGGGTACCGGGCACAGGGCAGAAACGAATGTGGGAATGGTTAGAAATTTTGAAAAAATGCAGAGAAGCAGGAAAAGGTCTCCACATTTATGATATAAGGCCAGAAGAAGTGAAAGCCTTGCATTCTGAACTAGGGCCTTCTGGGATACTATATGAAATTATATGCAGTGATGCTTCAGAGGTAGTGGAGCTTATAAAATGGCTTGAGCTGAATTCTTAAGCTCTAACGAGTTACAGTTATCTTTTGTGTCTATATTCTATGATGTAATTAGATATCTCGGTTCCTTATTAGAGAGCTCAAGAATTAGGCTGTGCTGGTTACATATCCCCAAGATAAGCTGATGTTAGGCTTCAATTAAGCAAGCTGTCAGTTATTTATAAATAGCCTTAAATGCAAATTTTTATTATAGCTGTTGATTGTGATCGGCATTATCCAGAAGTATATACTCGCAATGGCGTGAAATGGCGTACAATCGCGTATAATGAATGCAATGAGTGCAATTTTGCATGTCTTGCATTTTCAAAGACTTACAAAAAGTGCCCCTTGGTCCAGAATCGCATCACACCCGTGAGGTCAAAGGTTCTAAATTCATCCAAGGACAAATCTGTGTAAGCACTGAAAACATAACGACTTACGACAGGTGAATAATAGGGCACACAAATTTAATGCTTGCGTTTCAACCGTGAGGTCAAAGGTTAGACAGGTTATCTGATTATAAAGGCGTTAGATGTGATCCTGAACATTTAAGCAACACAAAATTTATAATACCGTCAGGCATTCACTATCACCTGTAGTGGCGTGTTTCCAACCTGCATAAGATAATTTTCTGTAACCCCTAACAGAGTTAAAATTTCATCTGACACTTTTTGTTTCGAGATGCTAGGCTGTACGAGATATATTTCGAACTCAAACGGAATTTTGTTTTTTGCAACCCGAAGTAACTTTTCCAATTCTTGCTTTGTTCCCTTTAAGATTCTAGAACATTCAGCAGTACCTCTTTTTTTGGGTGGTAGTGCAAGGAATATTTCGCTTTTTTGGT
>Ga0154577_1134_pt1 | contig 20259 bp, 12 predicted proteins | sample RifGroF2_FD_116006 | JGI IMG/M metagenome (GOLD analysis project Ga0154577, IMG submission 116006) | Planctomycetes bacterium GWF2_42_9
TCTTGGCTATGATACTTCTGCGGCTCCCAATACCACGGTCGGACCGGCGTGGGTGAAATTTGTATTTGATGATATTTATAAACTCGGCGAAGTGTGGGTATGGAATGGAAATCTGAGCGGCATTGGTGCCGATTACGGCATGCGTAATGTTATCGTTGAGTATTCTGTCGACGGAACTACCTGGTACACAAAGGGAACGTACGAATTTCCTAAGGGTACCGGTACGACTGACTACACGGGTTTTAGCGCATTTAATTTCAATGGTACAAGCGCAAAATACGTGGTTTTTACTGCTGCCGTTGCTAATGGCAACTGGGGTTATCCTAATGTTTATATGCTTAGTGAAGTTAGATTTAACGGTACAAGTGACTATGCCACCCAGGCAAGTCCAAATAATAATGCGTTGGAAGTGTCAATCAATGGAGATCTGGGCTGGGTAAAAGGCGACAGTGCCGCTATTACTAATGGGCAACAGGTCTATTTCGGCACCAGCTATTATGGGGTCTCTACTGCTACAACAACCATTGATCCGTGCGGTGTCTACAAGGGTACCCAGTCAACTTGCAGCTATGACCCCGGGACGCTTGCCTACGGCAAGACGTATTACTGGCGTGTGGATGAGGTTAACGGCGGCAATTCTTGGAAGGGTTGTGTTCGCCAGTTTACAACTAATTTTAACGACTCGGTTCACTGGGGCAACATAACTGCAACGGCGTCAAATGATTACAGCGGTGCTTATCCAGCCTCATTGGCCAAAGACGGCAGCGGTCTTGACGCTACTCGCTTGCTGAACTCGACAGAAGCAAGTGATATGTGGCTTGCTTTATCATCCGGAAATAGCAGCGCCACTCCCGACACTGTGTCAGGTCCGGCATGGATAATGTTTGAGTTTGACCATGTTTGCGAACTGGAAGAGATGTGGGTCTGGAACTGCAATGACGGAGTCAACAAGGCTCGAGGCCTTCGTGATGTAGTCGTGGAATACTCTCCTGACGGAGATACATGGTATGAACTTGGCGACTACACATTCACTCAGGCATCCGGTTCCGCCGATGATCCCGGATTTTCAGCGTGCGATTTCAACGGCGCAAAAGCGAAATATGTGGTTATCACCGCTAAAACTACTAACGGCAACTGGGGCGGCAGCAGCTACTATTCTTTGAGTGAAGTTCGTTTTTATGGTTCACAGAGCCAGACGGTCAATGAAGTACAGAGCGGGGTTCCATGGACAATGCAATATGATGTTGACAGTAAAAAGCCGTCGGAGACTGATGCCGTGTCATATTCAGATGGCACGACAGGTAGTATAACTGGTGTTTCTACCGGCTATGCGTCAGCGGATGCAAATTACCTCACCATAAACACATCGGGAACCAACACCTGGTGTTATTTTTCCCAGCCAACCTCAAATGGCCACATCGATATTAGTTCCACAACCGGCTACACGGTTGAATGGCGGGTTAAATTGCTTGATACCTCCGCCTCTGACGGCAGAATAGCATTATTAGCCTCATTCTGTGATGCGTGGCTTTCAACAAGCGACACGTATGACTATGACCACAGCGGAACGGTTGACTTTTCCGATTTTGCCACGTTCGCCTCTACTATTATGTGGACCGAAAATCTGCGTTCCCCTGTTATGGGCGGCTCACCGGAAGCTAATAAACTCTGGTATGCCGATCTGAGAAAACACGATGGCAAGATTTGGGCTGATCAATACTACAGGACAGCCGGCAGCGAAGTGGTTGTGGACAACGATGCCAGTAATCCTGCTTTCCACATTCTGCGTGTAACTGTTGAGAATAGCGTAGCAACTCTTTATGTTGACGGCATATATGCTTCCAGCGCTCCATTACACTCTGGCAGTGTCATACCTGTTTTTTTTGGTGATCCTACCAGTACTGCAGATGCCAATTTCATAACCGACTATTTCTATATTTATGACGGCGGCGGAATAACACCTAAAGAGTTTAGAGAACCGGCAAAAGACAGAAAGCGTCGAGTCATCTTTGATAATGATGGCGATGACATGCTCATGTATATTTACAATCCTACTGTTCAAGAGTTCTGGGACACTCGAAGTACTGGATTGATTGGTACACAAACAGACACGATCGTGTACTGTCCTACAAGTTCTGGCTTTGGGCAATTCACCTATAATACAGCTATTGGCGATATTCTTACCAGCAAGGAAAGTATCTTTTACAATAACAAGACCCAGGATTTTATTGATCAGGGTACTGATTCTCTTGAGATGGCGGTAGATTTCTGCAGGAACAATGACTTCGAGATATTCTTTGAGATGCGTATGAACGATATCCATGACGGCTGGGGAGCTGAAGGTTGGGATATCTTCTTTAACCCGTTGAAAGAAGACAATCCATCATGGCTTTTTGGCGCTAATGCCAGCGATAACCCTGTTAACGGAAGATGGACGGGCGTTGATTATACTGAATCTGGTATCCGCAGTTATGCCTATCAGTTCGTTGAGGAAGTTTGTCAAAACTACGATGTCGATGGTGTTATGCTGGACTTCTTCCGTCACCCTGTATTCTTCCAGAGCCATGCGGATGGCGGAGAAGCCAGCAGTGCAGAAAAACAAATGATGACCGACCTTATTACAGATATTCGCGAGATGGCCGACAGGGAAGGACTTAAACGAGGGAAGCCCATTCTTGTAGGTATTCGGACGCCAGACGATACTGTCTATGCAGGTAAGATAGGTCTTGATATCGCGACATGGATGGCCAATAGCTTAATTGACCTTTGGGTCCCGACAGGATATTACCGTATAGATGATATGGAGGATAGCATTGCTCTTGGGCATCAGTATGGTGTAAAGGTCTATCCGTGTCTGTCTGACCCACGTCTGTCGGATACTACAGCCAACGCATCTCGGACTTCAAACCGTGCATACTACGCTGAGGCGCAGAACTGGTTCCATAGTGGTGCCGATGGGATGTATTCTTTTAATTATTTCTATAATCATGTCCTATCCAACGCTTACCCCCGTTTGCGATATATTGGAGATGTGAATACCCTTGCCGGATTGGACAAAACGTATAGCACATCCATGCTTGGCTATGGTGATATCGAGTCAGCGCCGTTCTATTTAAACGGCGGCAAGAATTTCTGGAGTTATGACTTTGTAGCCCCCGAAAAGACTCTGGCTCTGCCCGCTTCCACAAAAAAAACCATGAACATTCTTATTGGCGAAAATGTCGCGGCTGCAACGCCTGATGTATTGCTTAGACTTCGTTTTGCCGCCGCTCCAACCGCCAGTGACTTGGCTGTTACCTTCAATGATCATTCGCTTGCCGGACACCGTAGGCTGGAACTTAATTCTTCTACGGGCTATACGGTTAAATGGCGAATCAAGCTGACGGAGGCCGATACATCCACCGGTGGTTACGCTGGCGTAATGTGCAGTCCGGAACCCAATAATTACTGGTATGTGTATGCTCAGCAGCATGATAACAAAAACTGGGTAGTGCTCAATGATGGCAGTGAAATCCAGCTGGATAGCGACAAAAATAATCCCGCTTACCACACTTTGCATGTAACCGCCTATAATGGCTATGCCAAGCTTTACATCGATGGCGCTAGCAGTCCCGCGGCTATACACGCGTTTCACGCAAAAGCCAGTTCGTCCTATCTGACATTTGGTGATCTGACCAGTACTCCAGACGCCAATTCTTATTTCGATTATGTGTACGCCTGCGATGATGGCGCCTATGCGCCCGCCGAACCAAGTTGGACAATGCGATATGATGTTAATGGTAAAAAACCATCGGATACTAATGCTGTATCATATTCAGATGGCACGACAGGCAATATAACTGGTGTTTCTACTGGCTATGCGTCAGCGGATGCAAATTACCTCACCATAAACACATCGGGAACCAACACTTGGTGTTATTTTTCTCAGCCCACCTCAAATGGCCACATCAATATTAGTTCCACAACCGGCTACACAGTTGAATGGCGGGTTAAATTACTTAGTACAGATACCGCTACCGCCAATTTGGCATGTTCCATCGGCGGCTCACCGGAAGCCAATAAACTCTGGTATGCTGATCTGAGAATGCATGATGGCAAGATCTGGGCTGATCAATACTACAGGACAGCCGGCAGTGAAGTGGTCGTGGACAACGATGCCAACAATCCTGATTTTCATACTCTGCGTGTAACTGTTGAGAATAGCGTAGCAACTCTTTATGTTGACGGCATATATGCTTCCAGCGCTCCATTACACTCTGGCAGTGTCACACCCGTTTTTTTTGGTGATCCTACCAGTACTCCAGATGCCAATTTCATAACCGACTATTTCTATATCTATGACGGTGGAGCAGTTGCACCTGAAACGCCATGGACGGCACGATATGAGGCTTCTTCACTTCCATCGTCAAACTCCGCATGCTCATATAGCGATGGAACAACAGGGCCATTGACAGTTTATGGTGAGTTCTATAGCTCTGTATACACATTAGATTCAGTTCAAAAAATACTGCATATAGACACAAAGAAAAATGACAGTAACGCAGGCAGTTACTTCTCATTTGAAAATGAACTTTGGATTCGCTATCCTGTAAATGCCGCTAATGTCAACGACGGCTGGAACAAAATTGAGATGACCCTTGGCGATGGCAAGCCTACGGCTACTCTTGAGGATCTCTTAGTCGAGGTTGACTATTGATGTGGGTAATCTGTCTGGCCCTGGCTTACACAATTTGGCGCATCTTTGTGCATGCCGTGGTACGCAGGATATTCCAGCTAGTGTAGTGCATCATAATACCTACTTAAGCAATTAAAAAGTGGACGTATCCATTTTAACGAAAAGACTGGATTCCCGCCTCCGCGGGAATGACAAGACTCTTCTTGTTCACTGGGCCAAGCGGGTGTTTAAATGTAAAGAAGCGTTAGACGCAGTACACTAGCATCATCGAGTTATCCTATGCAGGGGTACCGATGTTGGCAACCGAGCAGTATTTCCGGCAAATCAGGGGGTCATACTCAACTGTAGGCGATGCAATCGCACCCTGTCAAAATAAGAAAGATAACTTGCCCTAAACCATGAATGTGGACAATATAAATAACAAAGCCGTCATAATCTTCAGCTTGCAGCGAGACACTCATGTAAGAACTATTCTCCTAATAAGTTTGAAAAATGGGGAGTTTTGAGTAAATGATGCTTGACGCCCAAATGGTCAGCAGATATAATCACTGTTGTGATATCAGATATCAAATATTAGATATGAGCCAAATATAATCAGCTATGGAGACCGATTTTATGCAAGAAACCGCTTTCGCAAATATGGATGTTAAGATTTTAGAAGTTCCTACTATTGGAGAAACAGTTTTTCAGAACATTAAGCAGAGGATTTTGGAGGGTAAGTTATTACCTGGGCAGCGTCTCAAAGTTAGGGAATTGGCGGCACAATTAGGATTTAGTGAAATGCCGATTAGAGATTCTCTGCTCCGGTTAGAGTCGCACGGTGTTGTAACGAATAAACCGCACGCTGGCTATGTTGTTAGAGAATGGAGTGTAAACGATGTCAGAGAAATGTATGAATTGCGAGAAATGGGCGAGGGGCTTGCCGCCAAATTAAGCGCAGAACGTGCCACCGAGAAGCAGATACAGTCTTGCAAGGAAATTCTTGATGAGATGGCAAAAAATGTGAGTCTTTACAAGGAATGCACAGACGAAAAGCAAAGACTTGCCATTAGCGAGAAGGTAGAGAGATTGGATGTAAAATTTCATCGTGCGATTTTGATAATGAGTGGTAATAAACAATTAAATCAAATTTTTTCTATTATTACGGATAGGGAGTTTATTGTTTTAGGCGCTTATGCGATTGATAAAAGGCATGTTCTTGGTGATATATCCGATCTGTTCCTCGAAAAACATCGGAATATGCTACAACTTATCGAAAATAAGGATGCTGAAGGTGCGGAGAAGGCCGTAAGGAATCATATCGCTAATGCTCGCGCGGGAATATTAAAGTTTTTGTCCGAAAACCCAAAATTGAGTCTGAAAAGATAAAGGCGAGGACTTTATTAATTGGGTGTGTTGCCCAATACCTTAAGTACCCGCTAATTGTGCGTTTTTTTTTGGAAGGAGAGGAAATGAAGAAGGTATTAATTGGAGCAGTGATGATTCTGGTGTGGGCCGCAATCCCAGTCAATGCTGTTGTGATTGCATTGGAGACCAGTGAGAGTCACGCCGCCGGTACACCCTTGTGGAATGGTTTCGGTATCGGCTTAACTCCTGACGTTGGAAATTCATGGATTACGGGATATGTTCAGACGGGAGATGCGCCGGTAGTAAGTAACAGCGTTGCCTATCAAGGTACCAATAGTATCTACACCAGGCGACTTGCAGGCGGTTTGGGCCAATACGCCGAAATAGACAGCGGAGTTGCAATTGATGTAACTAAGCAGTATGTAGTATCTTCCGCGTACTATCGGCCTGATAACGGCGATACCCGGCATACTGGTAATATTTATTTTGATGCAGGCCCGACGAATACTAGTTTGGGTGGCTTGAACACGAATGCTAGCACAAATAAGATCAATTATATGAACCAAAATGGCGCTTGGATAGATACTGGATATCTTCTGTCGCTTAATAAGTGGTACATATTGAAGATGGTTCTGACCATTGGCGTTCAGGATTTGTCGGGCAACTATGCAATGACCTATGATGCCTTCGTCACCGATACATTTTCGGGTGTTACGACGCAACTGATTTCTAATATTAACGTCCAATCTACCAAAAATCTCAAGCCCGCTGATATTGCCTATGGGTTTGGCGCACTTATTGGCCCAGGAGTTGCGGCTGCGGGTTCGGCAAACTCCACCTATTGGGATAATGTCAAGCTTGAAGTAATTCCGGAGCCGGTGACTGTTTGCATGCTTGGTCTGGGCATGGCTGGTTTACTTTGTCGTAAGAAAGCATAAATTATGAAATGGTCTTGTGACGCGGGTGTCTTAGCCCGTGTCACAAGATTAAGGTTAATAAAACGTTATTTATTTTGTATTTCGGTGTCTTGGGAGACGAATTATGAATGTGACGAAAAGGTATCAAAAGGGATTTACTTTAGTTGAGTTGCTGGTGGTAATCGCGATTATAGCGTTATTGCTGAGCATGCTGATGCCTGCCCTTGGCCGGGTGCGAAATCAGGCCAAACAGGTTTTATGCATGTCATATGCTCGACAGTTCGGTCTGGCTTCTATGGCTTATGGTCTGGATTTTAAGGATAAGGCAATTGCGGGCCGCTGGGCGAATGGCGGTAATTGGATCGACATGAATACATGGTATTCAAATCTGACGCCGTATATGGATGCGAGCAAGAAATGGCGGAATGATGTATGGAGCATCCCTACCACAGAGGCTCGTCGATATAACGAGATATGGAACAAAATGAGATGTCCGGCTGAAAAGGAAAGACAATCGAAATTCAGTAGCTCATCGCAGGGCGTTTCTATACAGACCTATGCTTATCATTATGCCGCCAATGCAAATGCTCTGTTTAGTAAGGGCTATGGGCTCTTTAACTGGTATACAGGAGAATCTCGTAAGTTAAGTAGTGTGAAAAACGCATCAGGCATGTTGATGTTCACAGACATGCGCGACAATGAGTATACTTATTCAGGAAACTATTATTATTGCGTATCTAATAGGCAGCAGTGGGACCCGGAGTGGTTCATACCGGACCGCCATCCGTCGGGATTCTGTACTACTTTTGTGGACGGTCATGGCGATATTGTTAAGTCGGAAATAATCCGCGACGCAAAGAGAGAATATATTACTGACAATATCTGGCGTGCTAAATAATTATTGTATAAAAGTTGATTAAACCAACTGTCATGACCAACATGGCTTTTGAATGCTGATACTCGCAGATACATTGATGCGTGTGAAAATCTATTGAAGTAGTGATTATTTAAATCGAACTTGCATGACTATAGTCATACACAAGTCATAAAAATGCATTTTTAAGAGGAGAATTAAGATGTTTAGAGGTTTTGTTATTGGTTTAATGTATTCAGGCCTGTTGGCAGGGGCATTGCAGGCTGGAGTGGCGCTGAATCAAAACTTTGATGGCTTACAAGTTGGGCCATTACCTGTGATGCCGGCTGGTAAGGGTTCATTGAGCAGTATCGGAGGCTTGTGGTCGTCGACATTTGCAACTTCAACAAATCCTTCAATTGCGATACAGGATCCTTATCAAACTTTCAATTTATCTGTGTGCTTAGAGAACAACAATATCTGGGCATTGGGGCAATCAAATGTTGCGCCAATTCCTTCGGGTACGCCTTTTATCCTGTCATTTTCGCAATTCTATAAAAATCTGAATAATGCAGCGAAAGAAATCGGTTCTTCTTACCTTTATGCAGACAATAGCAATGTAAGTGCAACCTCAACAGGGATTGCTATATACAATACAACCCTTTACCATTTATTTATTTTTAATAAAGAGGTTGGCGGTTGGGTTGATGTGGGGACAACATTAGCTGATTGCAATGACAAGTGGGTTGATTATAAAATCCATGTGACCACATGGAACGATGGGACGGGCTATGGGCGATATGACCTTTGGTTAAAGAAACAGGGGCAACCCTGGCTGAAAGTGTTTACAGGTAATTCATTCAACACCCTTGGTAACGGAGTAAATTCTGTGTTGCTCAGGCCTCGCGGTGGTACAGGCGTGATCAATAATTTTGATAGCATCTCGATTTCCACCAGTCCGCTTGACTGCCAGAGCGTAATTATAGCAGGGGCGGGTTTGGGGGCTGCGGATATAGATCAAAACTGTAAATTAGATTGGGACGATTTTACTTTGTTGGCTACTAACTGGCGAAAAAGCACGATTTATCCGCAGGTGCAATGGGATTATAAATGGGACTGCGATGATCTGCCGGAAGATCACAATGCAACGCCAGGAAGAAAAATGTATCATTATATTAAGTCGGGAGAAGTCCTTCCTGAACGTTCTATAAGTAACGGGATTTACACGTGTTCGAGTAGTGAACCTGTTGGTGGTGGGCTATCGGTGTCTGGCTATGCCAGAACGGCAAAGGATCTTATCGATGCCAATCGGCCACTTATGGTAGAGGCCCGCTTCAAAGTTGATGTTGTCTCCGGAATACGTAGTAGCATGAATTATTTTATCAGTCAGGAAGATGGTAGTAATGATCGAGCGAAAAAATTTGTCTTTGAACCGGATTCTGAGTATGCCAATGCTCAAGGATGGCAGACAGTAAGATTTGTTTCATACACAACTGGCGAAAAGCTGAACAGAGTTGAATGCTACAGCCTTGATGAAAACGGCACTTGGATGTTAATTGGTGCTGATGCTGTGGAACCGTCGTCTAATGCATACTGGGATTTCGTAGCTAGCGGAGATTTAGGCACTACTTGCCAAGGTGTATTTCATCAAGATTATGACTATTATACCCAACAGGCCGAAGATATAAACGCTTTTCTAGAGGTAGTCAAGGTTAGGCGTGCTGATATTAACAACGATGGTGTTGTGGATTTTGAGGATTTAGCGGTACAAGTATCTGTGTGGTTACAAGACGTTAATCCTTGAAAAGAATATACTGGAGATGTATCAAGAGCCGTTTCGGTAAGTCTCCGAAACGGCTCTATAAATCGGCCTTAATAAGCACTCTGAAGTTGGCCGCTTGTATTTTGGGCATGCTTTTTTGTTTTACGCTGAACTATTCTTCGGTAAGAGGTGCATTTCTACAGTTCTTAACAATTATATTACTTACATCAGTACACATATAGGTAATAAGATAGAACTTCATTTATAATTCGCTAATAGCATTTTAGGGTTTATATGTTGGAAAGAATTGAATATTGGGATTATTTTGTAATCGGGATATACATGCTTTTAACTTTGGGCATAGGAGTGTGGTGCGCCCGAAAACAAAACACTAGTGAGGAGTTTTTGCTTGGTGGTCGAAAACTACCATGGTTTGTTGTAGGCATCAGTTATATGATGGCATTACTTAGTACGTATTCACTGGTCATGGTACCGGGTGAAATTTTTAATAATGGGTTGTCGTATTTTGTGTTGCAGTTATTTTATCCGTTAGGTTCCTTGTTGGCATTTTATATTTTTATTAGGTTTTATTTCCGATTGCAATCTTTTACACCATTTGAGTATCTAGAACGACGATACGACAAAGGAATTCGCTTATTGATCAGTGGAATATATTTCTGGAGCCGCATATTATATCTGGGTATGGTATTATTTGCGACATCAAAAATTTTTGAGGGTGCGGCCGGGTGGCCAGCATGGATGACAATTGTTGTTATAGGCATTGTTACTATTATTTATACTGTTATAGGTGGCAGAAAAGCTGTTGTTTGGACCGATGTAATGCAATTTGTGGTTCTACTTGCTGGTCTGTTGTTTGCCGTCTATGTTTGTATTGCAAGTGTAAATGGTGGCTTAAAGGAAATTTTGTCGTATTCTTTTCAGCACGGCAGGGGTCCCTCGCGATATCTGGAAACAGATTTTTACAAGATAGATCCTTATATGCGGCTTAGTTTTTGGATTCTCCTGTACGGGATGATAAGTGATACGATGACTAACGCGAGTTCTAACCAGACAACTGTTCAAAGCTTGTTAAGCACCAGTTCGTATAAGAATGCGGAAAAAGCTATTCTCACAAATGCAGGATTAAGTTTGCCTTTTATTTTTATGATGTGGCTGATAGGCTTCGGCATGTTTACATATTATGCTCAGTATCCTGATCCCAGGGTCACATCGGGTGATGTGGCGTTTTATACGTTCGTCGGCACACGCTTACCCACACCTATACCGGGATTGCTGCTTGCGGCGTTACTGGCAGCAGCAATGTCTACGTTGAATGCGGGCTGGAACAGCATTTCAGCAGTTTGGCTTAAAGAATTCCACCAGAAGTATTTCAACAACGCTATGAGCGAAATGAGACAAGTCTTTATTTGCAGAGTTGCTGTTATAGTAATTGGTGTTTTTTCTATGATTATTGGACTTGTTGTAACCATGACCAGTAATATATATAGTCAATCTGTCGTTGAGGCCGCAGCAATATTTTCAGCGCTAAATGTTGTAGCCCTTCCTGCATTCTATTTCGCCGTTTTTTCTAATCGTGTTACTAGTAAAATCATCTGGTTTATGGCATCTTTTTGCTGGGGGATAGATCTGGGTACAATCAGATGGTATACTGCTAGCCAGAGCGGTTTAATTGGAATGATTCCATATAGTTATATAAGTATACCGGTTGTGGTCTTTATAATTTTGTTTATTCTTTCAGCGATTATCCGATTCCGGTGGATTATCGCTTCGCAAATCCTTAAAGGATCATCGCTTCTTTCACTTGGTTTTTCCGTGTCAATGTTTATTTGGTATGTATATGCAAATCATCTCGGCGGCGGCAAGTTAAGTTTTCAATGGGTAGTATTTCCTGGAAGTATTGTTTTTCTGGTGGTTGGCACCATTGCAATTAAGCTGTTTGGAAAAACACCCCACCCAAGCAAGTATATGGGGCTGACATGGTCAACATTGAAAGAGAAAGTAGGCTCGCACGCAATGGAAGAAAAAAACGAATTTTGTGAAAAAAAAAATTAACGCCTGATCTTAAGTGGTTTGCATGGATAGACGTTGTTATAAAACAAAACCCAATTTGAAATTCATTGCTGGAGTCTCGATGAAAAGAAAGAGGTCTATCCAATATCAAATGTCTGCTCTTAAAATAATTTTTATTGGGCAAATACTGGCATGGGCATTTTTATCGCAGTCCGCGATCGCGGAAATTCAAAAAAACAAAGCTGAAAGCCAATTCAGTTCAGTCGCGGGTTCGGGTAATTACCAGAAAGATTTGGCTACACGAAAAAAAGCGGCACGTCAACAGCGGCGAATTATCCAAAATAATGATGGCGATGATATATTCGGTTTGACGTTTGGATTGCAGAATACGCCGTGTACCAGAGAGAATTTCTTGAAACTGCGGTGCTTTGGATTAGAAGAAACTCAGGTTGATTCGATTTTCTATTGTTGGCGGCCTGCTGGCGGTAAACTGCTTGATTACGGTAATTTTACGGAAGCAGAGTTAAGGACAGAGTCGCCATTATGGAATAAAGGCAAAACTCAAATAGACAGCAAGGCCTCTTATGCGTTATTGTCGCAATCTATGGACATTATGATTGACTTTGCCCATCGCAACGGAAAAGAACTGTTCTGGTCTGTTCGCATGAATGATGTCCATGATTCTACTGATCCGAGATTGTTCTCTAAGTGGAAAACAAATCATCCCCAGTGCCTCATGGGTCAGAAAAAAGATAAATTTCCTTTTGGTGCCGAAGCATGGTCTGCACTGGATTATACCCAGTCGGAGGTTCGGGACAGGATGTTTTCAATAGCGCAAAAGATTTGCAGTAATTATGATATCGATGGTATCGAACTGGATTTTTTCCGCCATCCACTCTTATTCAAACCACAAATGTTCGGTCAACCGATTACTCAGGAACACTGCGATATGATGACGGATCTGCTACGGCGGATACGCCGAATGACCGAAACAGTGAGCGCAAATCGTAACAGACCGATTTTAATTGCAATTCATATCCCAGACTCAATAGGATATAACAAGGCAATTGGGCTTGACCTACGGCAATTGCTGAAGGAAGATTTGGTTGATATGGTTATTGGTGGTGGAGGCTATTTCCGTCTGGAACCTTGGGAAAATCTGGTTTCATTAGGAAAAGAATACGATATTCCTGTATATGCTGGTTTCGATGCACTCAACCTCCAAATAGCTCCTAATAAAGGATCTCTTGGGGAGAAGTTGTATAACGAAGCAGTGCAGGCTTGGAATGCTGGGGTTGATGGCATATATCTATTTAACTGTTTTTCACCGCGAATGGATATTTGGAAAAAACTGGGGAGTTTGTCCATCCTAAAAAAACAGGGGTACGATCCTGGTTATCAACCTTATGCGATTCCTGACGCAGGTTTTGAATATTTTCTAAAAGGGGGAAATAAATATTTTTATGCGGTCAGGATAAATGCGAAACGCAACATTTTTATCGGCTCTGCAATAATCGAAATGCAATTTCCAGATTCGCAATATGAAATCTTTTATAGTTTGGATGGCACAGAGCCTAATATCGCCTCTTGTCGGTATCAAGGTCCTTTTGCTATCGATAAAACAACTACCGTAACCGCTCAAGCATTTAATAAGCATGGCATCAAAAGTTGGCCATCCCAGCAAAAATTTATAAAAGCCCAAAAAATACTGCGTCCTTATGATAATGAATTACCCGCGAAAATGCAGAGACAGCCCATAGGCAGCGAAATTAAATTAAATTATGATGTTCCTTTTTTCCCCAAAGAAACCCAAGCCGCTTTATATCTGACCATGGGGGATGTTGATGAGCAAAAGGAAGTACAAATATTTATCAATAATCAAGGCCCGCTCTCTCCTCCGAAAGAGATTGAATCGCCTCTTCGTCCCTTGTCAGCCATCTTATCTTTGCCAGTCGGGTTTATAAAGCCAGGGAAGAACCAGATAAGATTAGTTTTTGCAAATAATTTAAATGGTAAGACGGTAGGATTTTATGTTGACGACGCACAAGTGTTGCTGTTTTTTTGAATTTCTAAGTCATATTGTAACAATAAGGAGTTCGCATTATGTCGCAAAGAATCGTTGTTAAGGGACGTGCTATCGGTCCTGATGAACAGATTTTTATAACTGCTGAAATTGGTGCTTCACACATGGGTGATTATCAGGCTGCCCGGGAGTTGGTCATTGGCGCTAAAAAAGCTGGCTGTGATGGAGCAGACATGTTTCTCGCCAGTCCAGAAGATTTTAATCATTGCGGCGCTCCGGATTGGATTGAGGCTTGGCGGGAACAATCTTTAACACCGGAACAATGGCACGACCTATTTAATCTTGCCGAAGAAATTGGCATTATTCTCTATGTAACCCCACTAGATATCCCCAGCATCAAATTAGGCTTGAAACTCGGATCGCCCATGTTCAATATTAATTCCGATGTTGTTAATGACCTGAGAATGCTGGAGTTGATCGGCGAGGCTGGTATTCCGGTCAGTATGCATGATATAGGTATAACATTGAGTGAAATAGAAGCTGCTATTCAAACGCTCAAAGCATCAGGTTGTAGCGGTATTATCCTGCTTCATTCTACGCGGGAAGGTAAGATGGACGAGTTGGGCTATTCTGCATCAAACCTGCGGGTGATGGATACCTACCGAGCAGCTTTCTCCCACAAAAATGTACAGGTTGGTTGTGTGGAACATACCGACAGCGATTTTCTGATTTATGGCGTAGCTGCCCGAGAAGCAGTGATGATTTCCAAGCATATTATCACGCGGCACTCAGAAGGAGCGCCAGACGATTCCATTTCCGTAGAATTACGCCATTTGCAGGAAATGGTTCATAATGTTCGGATGGTGCAGAGTGCGTTAGGCAAAGGCACTAATTGTATTCTTCCCAGTAAAGCGCCTGGATCTGAAATTGCAAGTGTACGCGCAAAAATTCTTGTGGCTGGCCGAAACATACCTGCTGGCAAAATGATCGATAAAGACGATGTTGTGGCCAAACGGAAGTGGGTGCCGGGAGGTATGCATCCATGGAAAATGCGTGAGCTTTATGGCTCTCAAGCAAAGCAGAATATCGCCAATGATGAGGTGCTCAGCATTAATATGTTTACTAATTTTGTGTATGCGGATTATAAATACCCGCACATTGATATTTTTGAGAATGATTCCTTAAGGAAATAATTTATAAGTGCAAATAATAGAATTGAAATATAAGCACAAGTGATCCCAAAACTTTGGAGTAAAATGACGATATAACCAGTTGAATCATGGCGAGAAGGTTTGCAAGATGATATTTGTAACGAACTGTAAGACGGCGAAATTATTTTGATTCTGCTCTTAAGCAACGAGATCATTTCAATGTTGCGTTCTTTCAAGTCTTTGGTCAATGCCGTCCGTATTTTGCCAATGACTTCCGATTTGTTTCACGGCTGGAAATATCGATGGCAAGCGTGGTGGATATTAATCCGGCAAATCTGCCGATGAGTATTCGGTTCGCAGAATCCAGAGTATGCCATTGAGAACATCTCTTGGGTTTTGCGGCGACCTGCCTGACTTTCCAGTCTGTACTTTTGGCTTGCGAATGAGTTTTGCAATTCGTTGTCATTGTTCGTTTAAGGCTTTGGGATAGATTTTAATATTACACCAGTCTAGCTTTAAATATACAATATAAGAAAGATTCTTTTACTATGAATGTTGATAACAATATATGTGTATCAAAATCCAAATTTGGTTCGCATGGATATGAATTCAACGATATTTGTGGAATGGTGTCCTATTTAAAAGAAATCATTTATTCCAATGTCAGTAGTGTTGTAGAGCGTTGCGACAAACATGAAGATTATATTTGGATTGACACAAAATATAATGTAATAGACGGTTTAGAATACCAGATAGATGACAAAATTCACGGCCAGAATACAATATACGCATGGATTCAGGGACGCGGCATCGAAGCTCTTGCAGGCCATATTTCTTATTTAAAAAAATACCACGGCAATGAGTCCACGGCACTTGTTGGGCAAATCCGGAACATCTTAAAACTAATACTATTTCAACTTTCAAAAATCAGAGCACAATGCGGAGGTCATGTTTATTTTTTTATGGACCAAAGCGGAACACCTTTTACTTTTGATGAATCTGGAAATAGAAAGCCGACAGTATTAACAACTCAGTCACCGTATAATTTCAGCGATTTGTTTTGCGCAAAAGGAATGTATGCCGCTGCAAAAACCACAGAAAATCATGATTTAGCCTCTGAAGCCAGAAAATACTGTCTTGATGTAACAAAAGCCATTCAGACTTATACAATTGTTTCGGACCAGTACCAATTTGATAAAAATAATCCTGTTGGCCAGGTAACTGGTAGAAAATCGCATGCTTCGTTTATGATTCAAATTGGAGCTATGGCTTTGATGGTTTCGCATGAAAAAGATAATAGTTTTGTTGAGACCGGCCTGAAACTTATCGAGTATGTATTGGATAATTATGTCAATACGAAGAATAAATTTAGCAAGTTGGAAGAATTTGATTTCGTTGAATTTCTTGATAGTGAGAATCAGCCATGGTCGCAAGATGGGAAAATCATTTCTGACCCCGGTCATGCATTGGAGTTTGTAGGCTTGGCATTCAAATTCACAGATACAGTAAAAAGATTACGAATTACCGATTGTGATCAGAAAAATCGTCTTTGCAGGATTGAATCCGTACTTCCAAAAATATTTAAACAGAATTTCCGGAATGGCTTCCAACCGCAGTTAGGTGGCATTTGCAAACTGTTTGATTTAATTACGCGTAATCCCATAAATAGCGATATGCCATGGTGGTCTTTGCCTGAAACAATAAGAGCTGCTCTTTACTGCTGGCAAAATGAGCCTTCTGTATCTGCCAAACAAAACTACCTTGAAATAGCAAATGAGTGTTCCCGCTGTTTTAAACTGAACTATATTGTGTCCGAAAGAGACATGATGCCAATTCAAAACCGTTGCGGGGATGGCAAAATAGCCCACACAATACCCGCCATACCTGATAACGACCCTTGCTATCATACAGGATTATCATTAATTGATTCAGTAGAAATTATATCAAATTTGTTTACTGTTCATGATTAACGGATGTAATAAAACATTTATTAAAGAGAAAGATTGCAATAATGATGGATACAAAAGAAATCGCTGCCTTGTTGGTTCACATCTCTGACTGGACCCTCCAGCACAAGATTGGAACCGGTTCAATTTATGATATGCCCAAAGAAGATATGGCAGTAGTTGAGGGTGCCAGTATTTTCATAAATGACGGTATTTTCATAAATGGTAATTTTGCCAGAGTTTTGATGTGTACTTATGAAATAACCGGAGAAGAAGCATACTTGAACGAGGCAAAACAATGGTGCGACTATCTGGTGTATAAAGCCGCTAAGTATATTAAAACTTCAAAGGGCAATGAGGGTGTTTGGTGGTGGGATTTTGCAAATCACGATATCTATTTGGCTGATACGGGAACGGCCCTTCACGCTTTGTACAAAATATATCCTTATCTGGATGAAAAAAGAAAAAAAGATTATTTGAGCGTTTTGGAAAAATTTTATCTGTTCGTTTCAGAAGGCTGTGAGCATGATCCCAGACGCCGCTGCGAACAGGGATCTGCAGGCTGGATAATCAAAGAAGGTAAAGATTCAGGCGCTCTTGGTGTTGGCTATCTTTCCGAGCCTGTGCATCCGTCCGAAAAGGGATTTGGCGTTGGTGGTGGCTTAGGTTGGCTTGAAATGCGGCCGTATACTATAAGTACCGCCACGGTCGGCGCTCAGACTTGCTCTTTTCTTTATAAGATGACAGGTAATCCCGTTTACAGAGCCACAGCGTTGAACGCAGCCAATTGGCTCCTTAATGAATTTACTGAAAAGGGCAATATTCCATATAGGATCGCAGGGAAGGTTTTGGAAGACTTTGTTTTTCAGGGGATCCATTATTCACTGGAGGGGCTTTTAACCGCATGGCTATTTCTTGATGACGATGAGTATAAGCGAAAGCTGATCAAGGCTGCCCCAAGTATAATGAAATTTGTACTTTCTGTGCAGAATGAAGATGGTTATTGGGGAAAGGCACGTGCTTACGATGGTCAAAGAAACGCGTTTTTAGCACACTTTTTGCGTTGGTATTATGAAAATGTTAAAAAAGACGCAGCCGCAAATACGGCATGCGAAAAATTTGTTTCATATGTTTTAAATCCTTCAAATACTTATTATTACGGTGTTGGAAATCTGATCAGGGTTACCGGATTTGTTGGCTTGGTTTTTGCCAGTATGATCTATTCTGAACTTGATATTCGCAACCCTGATAAGAAGATTCCTCTTCTGAATTACAATATTAATGAACTTAGATATATTGCTCAAAAATGGACGTCCAGCCCCGATCAATTGCAGCCGAGGCAAAAATAGCCTTTGGTATAATGGACACAAGATAACATTCGATGTTCAACACTAAATAGATTTTGTGAGTTCATACTATTCCACAGAGAAAAAAATATTTTAGCTCATTGAGCAAACCTGTTGTCGAACAGGGACTTAAAGTCGCACGCGATATTGCTGATTGGATTTGTAATGTCCAGTCACCATGGGCAGAAGGATCATCAGTGCCGGGCATAATACCTTTTTCTGTTGATCATCTGGACAGTGAAGTGCCGGCGGCAAGCTGGAATTATGCGTTTACATCTATGGGGCTGGCAGGTGCTTATAAAGCGTTTAGGGATGAGAGATATAAGGCGGCCGCGACACGGTTATGCACGGTGTTGAAGTCTTTCCAGATACTTGATCCATTCCACAAGGAACATTATGGGGCAATTCGCGAAATCTCGCCGATATGCCCTTGGTGTTATACTCGCGATGCAATATCTGGTGGATGGGGATTCATTGAGATGTATCGCTTCACCGCAGAAGAAGAATTTTTAGAACGCGCCAAGCACTTCGGGCACTGGGTCCTTCGCAAGGGTATGGATGAGGAAGGATATCCATGGTTCGGAGTACAGTTGGAGCCACAATTTTATCCTCATACTGGCAAGCATATTGAAAATCATATCCAGGGGAACTTTCAAGGAGGTGGGCTGAATTTTTTCTATCAACTTTATAAAGCTACTGGCGATAAAGCATGGTGCAAGCCAATGTCGGGCATCGCGGATATCTTTGTAAATCACGTGCAGCAGGAGAGTGGCTTTTTCGTGAGTGTTTATCGAGCCACCAAAAAGCCGGTTGCATCAAACGATGCATATGCTATGTTGCATCGCGGCAATGATGATTTGGGAACGCTCGGTCTGCTCTGTGCTTACCATGTCACAAAGGACACAAAATATCTTGCTGCCATCAAACGCTTTCTCGAAGCGGTGTGGGCATCACAAAGGGCCGACGGCTTCTTTGAAGAATCTGTAGCGGCTACAGCCGTTATATTAAATGCGACATATCAGACGAAGGACTTTGTTGAAATTGAAGGCCTTGATAATACAAAAATCGAATTGGCACTCATGGCAATGCTTTCAACACAAACTTCTTATAGCCATCCTCGTATGCGAGGAGCATTACGGGAACATTGCGGGAATCCCGATTCACTTGTGACAATGAGGGCTAACTGTTATGCATTAATACTGTTGTTGAAACTTTTTGCCGGTATCGGCGAATATCTTTGTGATTGATTCTTTTATAATTTTTGATGGCAGGAGGTCATAATGACATTGACGTTTGGATGTGATACACAAAAAAGCGTCTGCTTTTCATTGATGAAAATGTGCTTGCTGACAGTTTTGTATTCTGTGCATATATGGCTACAGTGCTAAGCAAATAAAATGTGTTTTGTTCAAAAGAGAAAATTTCAACAAAAAGGAGTGTGTAAATGAACTTGAAATCACGCAGCACTATTCTTTTTATCGGAGATAGTGTTACAGACTGCGGTCGAAACGAACATGCGTATGGACTGTTGGGTAATGGCTACGTCAATTTTGTTGGTAACTGGCTTTATGCCAAATATATGGAGCTTGATCTCAATGTAATCAACAAAGGTATAAGTGGTAATACGGTTCGGGATATTAAAGGACGCTGGCAAAGCGATTGTATAAATGTTAAGCCTGATCTTTTAAGTATACTGATTGGCATAAATGACGTTTGGCGCCGCCACAGAGAGCCTGAACGAATTAAGGAATCAGTTGCGCCAGAGGAGTATCAAACAACATATCGTCAGATACTTGATGAGGCGGTCGAGAAAATAGAGTGCAAGATAGTGTTGATTGAACCATTTATGTTCTGCAATGATATCAATAATCCCATGTTCAAGGATTTGCAGACCTATATAAGTATCGTTCGTAATCTTGCTAAAGAATTTAATGCACTTTTGATACCAATGCAGGATCTTTTAAGTATTGAAATGAAAAAAGTGCATCCAAATAAATGGGCAGGCGATATGGTTCATCCATACACATGGTCTCACGCTTGGATAGCACAACGGTGGCTTGAGTATTCGCAGTTTTAAAAACCCTGTATGGAACTTATCGCGGAACCATTACATTATAAGGGAAGTTTAAAAAGTCAACTAAATTTTCCTATTTATAGTGTGTGTGCTTCATTTTTGATTTTTGCCCAGATATAGCTTGGGAACTTCTC
>Ga0154577_1112_pt1 | contig 20134 bp, 8 predicted proteins | sample RifGroF2_FD_116006 | JGI IMG/M metagenome (GOLD analysis project Ga0154577, IMG submission 116006) | Planctomycetes bacterium GWF2_42_9
AATTGTTTCCGCAACAGGAACTAAATAATAAGCAAGCTCGTGATGATCTGGCAATTTTTCCAACCTGTCAAGGACTGATACCCCATTATTATGATGATTCGTGATTCTTCTCGATTTCATTCGGGGTCACGAGACCGATTTGCTTGCGGTATTGTGACGGGGTGCAATGTTCGCTTTTCCGGAAAAATTCATTAAAATAAGACAGATTACTGAACCCGACATTAAAAGCGATTCGGCAGATTGTCCAATCTGTATTCCGCAGGAGTTTCTTGGCTTCTGTAAGACGGAGGTTCTGCATATATTGGGTGAAAGTCTTCCGTTCGATACGATGGAAAATGCGGCTGAAATACGATTCAGAAAAGGCTATATGATTTGCTACTATTTCCAAGGTAATCGGTTCACGATAGTTATTTTTTATAAACTCTTTCGCTCGTTCAATTTCGAGGTACCTATGGTCTTCTATCGTTTTCTTGAGGCTTAAGCCTATGTCACAAAAATATTCGGCAAAAAACGCCAATAGCCGATATAGCGACTCTAGCTTTTCCGGTGGCATATAGATTGATTGAAAATATGCTTTTTTGAATTTGTTTTTATCCAGATTCAAATCTTTTATTTTTTCATAGAGTTTTTCACATCCCTTTTGGCTAGGGGGGGTAGGCAAAAGCTGGCCACAACTGATAGTAGCAATATGTTTGCCTTCAATGTATATCGGCACGGCATAGTCAATTAGTCCAGCATGACAAAAATAGCGGAGCCCCTTTTTATGTTCAATCGCAAAGGAGCAGTTTGCGTTGTCTGTGGTGAGGCATTTCGCTTCGCCCGCCTTGGTCGACCGGATTAATTTGCAGATCGGACAAAAATTGGATGGCGGACAGAAATACTTAATGGATTTATTATCAGGCCCTACAAGGTTCATAGGTACATGGGTGAAATCCCAAAGTATCTTATGAAACTCATTAAACTTTTCTGATTCCGCAAGTTCAGCAAAAGTAATTGTAATTTTGTCCATATCGTAATAATAACATGAGCAATTTGTATTTCAATATTATTTCAAATAAGACAAAAAAACCAAATATCAATAACAAAATAACAAAAGTTTCGAAAGGCAGGGATAAGACATAAATATCCTGTTTATTGGCTGTTTTCTTTATAATGCGAGGGAGTTTAGGCGTTACAAGGGAAGCTTTTAACATGGCACGGCACAAGACAAGATTACCGAATATTCACAACAACATCACTATAGCTAATAGTTACTTAGTAATGATAATGCATGCTGGCTTAGTTGACAGGCCTACAAATATAAGTTGTCGAATTTTACCAGCAAACGTTTAAAAATGGAAAGAGAAAGTAATGGTTTTATGGACTAAAATTAAACAGAACGGCATCTATCAGATTATTTTATTGGCTATGACTGTTTCGTTGGGATTTGGCCAAACTCTTCCCCAAGAAGCGTCTTCTATTCAAGAGGAGCTGTCCGAGCCATTCTGCTACTTTCTTTTTCCAAGTGATGAGCTTGGATTCAAAGACTGTCCTCATGGTACGCAGTTGACGCATGACGGTGCATTCAATGCCGGCCTTGGAGAGCTTGACCTGTTCATCGGCAGCTCTTTAAAGCCGGTGCATAAGCGAGTCAAAACAATGTATAAAGATTATATTCCTGTTTTTAATTATATAGACGCTGATGATGGGGTTCTATATGAAATTCAGGCCTTTGGCACACCCTATGATCTGAAGCCGATGAATATTATGATTAATTTTATTCGTATTACTGCTAAGAATCCGACCAATAAAACAATTAATTCGGCGATTAAAGCTCAATTTGGCAACCGTAAAAATGATTTTCGTTTTGATTTCGGAACAATTCTGCACGGATATTATACGAACCAGTTTGTCCAGCGGGAAAGCTTTGATAAGGCTGGAGATGGTTATGCGGCGGACGGACAGGCATGGAGAGGCGAACATCTTGTCTTCATGTATGACAACAGCGATCAAGTCAAAGATGTTAATATTTCGCTAACACAGGGTAAAGACCCGGGGGTCACTTATCGATTTGTTTTGCCTCCAAACGCCAGTCGAACCATTCAATTGAAAATGCCCTTTGTACCGGTTCATAAAGAAAGGAAAGAGGTATTAAGGCAGATAAATGACGCAGGCTATGTAGATTATCTGAGTCGAACGATAAATTTTTGGGAAGAAGAATTAGGCAAATGTACACTAATTGAACTGCCTGACCCCAAGGTTTCCAATGTAAACAAGGCGAGCATGGTTTACATGCTCATGGCCAGATCTGTACTTGCTGACGGTTCCTATGGACAGCATGTGAACAAAATACAGTATGACGGTTTTTTTTCCAGGGATGCGGCCTATTTTGCCCGAGTATATAATATGTACAACAGGCCTGAAATTGCAAGAGAAGTGCTTGATCATTTTATAAATTACGACAAAGATGGGAAAGCGGTAGGATTCCACTCGTTTTATCCGGATGATTGGGGACAGGTTCTATGGACGATGGGAGCTCATTTTCGAGCGACGAATGATATAAAATTTGCCAGATTTATTTTTCCACTTATCCGGGGTCATTTTGACAAATTAACGAAATTATGCAACGAAGACCCGCTAAAATTATGGCCCATTGCCGGTCCATATGATAATGAAGCCATTACAGGCCATTATACGGCGCACAGTTTCTGGATTTTGCTGGGAATGAAGCAGGCGATTCATATTGCTAATGAACTTGGAGAAAAAGAACAGGCTGCATCGTTTCAATCTTTCTATGATGAATATTATGCTGCTTTTATGAAAGCACTTGGAGCAATTACGGCAAAGACGGGCGGATATATTCCCCCGGGCCTGGACGCCCCTGAACAGGGGAGGGACTGGGATAATTCAACTGGCGGCGTCTACCCCTTTGAGGTGATTGAACCATTTGATCCGATGGTGACCACGACAATCCAGCTTACGCGGAACAATAAGTATTATGAAGGAATTATGACCTATGGGCCTAACGCATGGTTGCTGGATCAGCAAAATAATCGTGGCGAGCCTATCTCTTCTGAATATTGGCTGCACCATTACCAGACATTTAATGTAGTTGAGACTCTTCTTACTCGCGGTCAGCAGAGGGAAGTTATTGAAGATATGTATTCTATTCTGGCCCATACCGGAAGCACACATTGTGGTTTTGAATTTGGAATTAGTCCGTGGGGTGACAGAAACCCCTACGGTAATTATACGCCTCATGGCTGGTTTGCCGCACGGTTCAGGGAGTTGTTGAGAAATATGCTGGTGCGTGAGGTTAAGGACACGCTGCATTTGGCCTCGGCAATAGCTCCGAAATGGATTGAACCCGGGAAAACGATTCACTTAAAAGATGCGGTTACTGATTTTGGTATCTTGTCTTATACAATCAAAGCCCGCGAAAACGGTGCAGATGTAGAAATCCAATCCAGTTGGAGAAAGAATCCGGAGAAAATTCTATTTCATATTCCGTGGTTTGTGAAGGTCGTCAACGTCGAAGTGGACGGTCGCAACGCAAAGGTTCTGCAACTGCCGAATGATCAGGCAATTGAGTTACCGGCACAAGTTAAGAACATTAATTTCAAATGGAGTTGGAAAGAACGTCCGGACCTGAGTTACGAAAAAGCGGTTGAATTATATCTTGATAAATATTACAACAGGCCGGAACATGCGGATTATTCATATTTATTCCCAACTCCACGACCGCCCAAACTGACGGATGATCGAAGGGTTTTCTCCGACTCAAGAAAAGTTGAAATGTATATACCGGGGGAGATTGGGAAAATTTATTATACCTTAAATGGAGATGAACCAAGCGAGAAAACATCTGTATATGAGAAGCCAATTACCATCGATTCCGATGCGACAATCAAGGCAATTACAATATGGGAAGACGGGCGAAAAAGCGGCCCGGTATTGTTCACTTTAAGAAAGCTCAAGCAGTGAGAATCGGTTAGCGACACGTCCAGTTTTGGGTTAACGCATGTAAGTTATATCACGCAAAGCTGAAGACAAAATATATAATATGAGGAATTGCGATCAAGGGTCTTTTTCCTGGCCAGTATGATAATGGGTTCACAAGATTGGTTGACGAAATTTTAAATCCCGCTAGTGAGCGACTGGCTCATGCATTAAGAAAAACCGAAGTCTTGTGAAATCTATTTATATTCTTATCGGTCTATTTTAATCCGGCAATGCAATCCCCTGCAACACGCCTTGTGAAAATATATGCGATAATGGAAATACGTCGAATGTTTAAAATAGAGCTCATTTGGATTTAATAATGCGCATTCATTTAAAAAATAAGCGCTGACCGTTACTTCTTCTTCTAAAAAGCAAATATTCCAAATAAACTGGGCAAAATCGCTATAGTTCAAAATATTGGTTTACGGCATAATACATACATACTTTGGAATGCTTAAAACTCCATATATAGGAACAAAACGACGAAAAAGGCACTCGAGTTTTAGGTATAGAGATGAGGTTTGCGGCGAGTATTTGGGTTATGTAATATTGGGTGTGTTGCCTGATATTTTTGAATAAGCGTTGAAACGTTTATTCGTAGTTCTAACTCGATTGGAGGAAATGGGATGAAAACTGTAAGTCTGTGTTTGGTAATGTTGTCTCTGTGCGCTGGAGCTGCTCTGGCAGGTTATGAAGGTAATTCGGGCTATAGTTATACTTATAGCTGGAGTGTGGCAGGGATGCACCCCGGGCCTTCGACAACGGAAGGGACGGCCAGCTATAACGAGCTGCATAATCCATCAATTCTGAACGATGGTCAGATCACTCGTGCAACCGACTTTACCCCAGGAACAGCGCCGTGGGCTTATGCGATGAATGGTTCACTGAATAACGGCGTCTTTTTTGGTCCGTGGGGCAGTGGTCCGGAGGGCGCGGGTTATGTCAGGTTTGATTTCGGCAGCGCTAAAGCCCTTGGCCAGGTTACCGTCCATGAGGCGATATTGACTGCCCATGGTATTGGAGCGATAGGAGGGCTCGATGTGATTATTGACGGTGGGGCGCCTATCAGCTTTACGGGCTTTGACACAACGGGTGGCGATGGTATCGTACGCGCTCTTACGTTTGATTTAACCGGTTACACAGGCCAAGTGGTAAAGATTGCTTTTGCTAATGTTACCGGTGAATGGGAAAGCATCAATGAAGTGATCTTTTCTGTTCCTGAACCCGCCACTTTAGCCATGCTGGGTATCGGTGGTTTGTTTACTGCTCTGCGTAAAGGCAAAAAGTAATCAGTTCTTGACAACTATAAGAACGCAAACGGGAAATGGACGTACGTCTGTTTCCCGTTTTTTTTGTATTGGAGAATCATACTTTAGCCGTGCATTATGTGGGCATTATTGGAGTTCGTACTTTAGAAAATCGAGAGATAAGCTGAAGCTCAATTCGCTAACGTTGCGGTTGTATTTTTATAGAGACCTTTTTTTGAAATAACAAAATATCTGGGGGTATTCGTCAAAATAGCTATAGCCCGTTTTTTTTTATAAGCAATAATTATATTCGGATCATTCAACACTGCTTTTTGTCATCGATGGTTTCTGCTTGATTTGAATTAAATCGTGCGAAAGTTGACTTTAGTTTTAATAACTGCCAATGGGGCGGTTAATAATACTTTAACTTCATTTAAGGAGTGCATGTCCCATGTGTAAGCACAAAAAGCCACAAGAAGACGCAAGGAGGTTGTCTAAAGGGTTTATGGGAAAAGAGTGTTTAATTATACTCTTGCTTGTGTTTAGCTCGAGCCCCATTTTTGCTCAAATGCCCGCGTTATATACACCCACGGGTGGTTATGGTTTAAATGATCATATTGTGAGCGCCAGCGTGTTTCACTGGTACATATCAGGGGGTGGGCAGGTTAGCAGTCCCTGGATTGCGCTGGGAGGAAGGGCAAGTTGGACCGGTGAGGTGGGCTGGTGGAAGGGCCAGATCAAGCAGATGATGATGGCCAATATTGATGTGCTCTATGTGGAATTGATTCCTTTTATGGAAGAACAGAGAATCAATCTGTTCCAGGCGCTTAGTGAGCTGCGTAAGGAAGGATATGATGTTCCCAAAGTCGCTCCTTTTCTAGATCCGGTGATAACATGGTCAATTTATGGTAATCCTCCGGATTGCGCTACGACGGCAGGAAAGGATGCCTTTGTAAATGAGTACATCAGGTTTTTTCAGCAATACTATTCAGTCAACACAGACGCCTATGCGGATTATTATCTGGCTACGATCAATGGAAAAGTTGTTCTTGACACATGGTTATTAGCATCGATCCCTAACGTTCAATCACTAAGTCGTGTGGATTTGGAAAGCCGTTTGGCTAACGCATTTGGCACGGCACATCCGGTTTTTAACCAGGGTATCTACATGATCACGCTGGTTTCCGGTGTGAGTTTTCTTTTTACCGATGAAAAAATATTTCAATTTGAAGGTGATTATTTTTATTATCCATATACTTACAACGGTATGACAACCGCGATGGTTAAGCCCGGCTTCTGGAATCAAAACGTCTGCAATCCTGGCACTCAGCTTGTCCGCAACGGCGGCTCGAATTATATAAATGCCTGGAGTACAGCGCTTGCCAATACGGCTATAAAACACATCTATGTTGAGAGCTTTAACGAATACGATGAAGGCAGTGGTATTTATGCTGCAGATCCTGTGAATTCTCCCTATGTTATCCCGCCAAATTCCGGCACGGACACATGGTCTGATACGGATGACCCGTATGAATATATCAGGACCACTTGGGTTTACGCCAGGGATTTTAATATCAGCGCCGATTACGGCTCGAAGATACTGTGGAATAACTTTCCGGATTACATGTATCCCGGCGAGCATAAAACCGTTCGTGTTGTAGTTCGCAATGAAGGTGATTTGCCATGGTCAGAGAATGATCTGTTTCGCTTTGGTCAGAAAGAGTATCTGCAAGGCGAGACACTTTTTGGTACGGGCCGTTATCTTGTTGATGATACCGCAAACGAAGTTAATACATACGGCGGGGTATTCAGGGGTCGTTCAGTAACGTTTGAAGTTGAATTAATTGCGCCGACAACCCAAGGCACTTATGTGACTCATTGGGGAATGTTGCGTGAGGGTGTTCAATGGTTTGGGCCGGAACTTGTACATACGTTTCGCGTGTTGCCGGCCGATATCGTCCCCTATCAATACACCCCGGCCAAGAACTGGGGCCCGGCAAATGCGGATGTTGCCTTTACGGACGGTGTGATCGGAACCGACTACATGAACGAACCCAATTTGCGGATGGGATGGGGACCGTATGAAGGATTTACTATTTATCTGGACATGCGATTCACTCAGCCATTGGGGCTCATCGAATTTAACTATTTTGTTAAATCGATTTATAATGTTATGCCTCCGGAGAGTGTTGAAGTTTATGTAAGCACTCAAGATACGCTGAGTCTTCCTACGAGCTGGACCCATGTAAAGACATATACCAATATTCCGAGCAGTACCGACGGTGCTGACACGCTGGCTATGTATTTGAACGGCTACAGGGCTCGTTGGGTGAAGGTGGTAGTCAACGATGGTGGTGAATGGACCGTGCCCTGTGAATTTGTTGTTACACCGCCTCCGTGTGCAATTGTCAATTATGAGCACACGCCGGCAGAGGCTTGGGGTGCTGCGGATTCAGATTTAGCCTTAAAGGATGGCGTGTTTGGAACAAGCAATTATTTCAGCCAGCCCGAATTACAGTCTGCGTGGGGACCAAATGAAGGATTTACGACATGGCTGGATTTGGGTTCCATCCAGGATATCGGAGGAATTGATTTTAACTATTTTGTCTACGCGGCTCATGGGGTAGTTGACCCATGCAGTGTAACGATCGCGGTTAGTTCCATGGCCGATCCGAATCGAACTGATCCTGGTAATACAACAGACTGGAGCAGCGCAGGGACATTTACGAATCTTCCATCCACATCCGGGGCACCGACGGCTCATTTTCCACTAACTGGTCAAAGCGGCCGCTGGGTAAGGATGGTCGTCGAAGCCAGCGGTGAATGGACGATGCCTTGCGAGATTAAGGTTAGGCCGCCGTGTTCAGTTTTGGATTATGAGTACACCCCGGCAAAGTCCTGGGGGAGCGCGAATGCAGATGTCGTTTTTACGGACGGCGCGTTTGGAATGACCTATTATTTCAACCAAACCGAATTACAGTCGGCATGGGGACCGTACGCAGGATTTGCGACATGGCTGGATTTGGGCTGGGTACAGGATATCGACGGGCTTGATTTTAACTATTTTGTCTACGCGGCTCATGGGGTAGTTGACCCATGCAGTGTAACGATCTCGGTTAGTTCCCTGGCTGATCCAAATCGAACTGACCCTAGTAATACAACAGACTGGAGCAGCGCAGGGACATTTACGAATTTTCCATCTACGTCCGGAGCACCGACGGCTCATTTGGCACTGACTGAGAATAGTGGCCGCTGGGTGAGAATGGTCGTCGAAGCCGGCGGTGAATGGACGATGCCTTGCGAAATAAAGGTCATACCGCCAGCTTCAGATTATAAATACAACCCGGGCAAGAACTGGGGGCCTGCGGATCCGGCTATTGCCTTAATGGACGGTGTTGTCGGAACCGACTACATAAACGAACCTAATTTGCGAATGGGATGGGGGCCAAATGAAGGATTTACGATTTACATAGATATGCAATCCCCTCAACTGTTAGGAAACATTGATTTCAACTATTTTGTTTATCCCGCTCATGGGGTAATGCCCCCGGACAGTGTTGAAGTTTATGTTAGTTCTCAAAATACTGTGACTCCACCCAATGGTTGGACCTATGTACGAAGATATACCGATATTCCGAGCAGTTCAGGTGCGGATACCTTGGCGATGTGTTTGAACGGTTATACGGCTCGTTGGGTGAAGGTGGTGGTCAAAGCAGGCGGTGAATGGACAGTTCCATGTGAATTTACTGTTACACCGCCGCAGTTGTATTCGGTTTCGGCTTATCAATACACCCCGGCCAAGAACTGGGGCGATGCGAATCCGAATATTGCATTTACAGACGGTGTGATTGGAACCTGCTACCTCAACGAAGACGATTTGCGGATGGTCTGGGGTCCGAATGCAGGATTTACCATTTGTCTAGATCTTGGAGAGATTCAGGATTTAGGACTAACGGCGTTTAACTATTTTGTTCATACTGCTCATGCGGTTATGCCTCCGAGCAGTGTTGCAGTTTCTATCAGTTCTCAGGATACTGATACCTGTCCGACTACCTGGAATAACGTAGAAACCTATACGGATATACCAACCAGTGCAGGCGCGGGCACTTTAACGATGAACCTAACAGGTAACAGCGCTCGGTGGGTGAAAATAGTGGTCGAAGACGGGGGCGAATGGACAGTGCCTTGCGAAATTACTTTTTTCGTCCCGAATGAATAGATACGACATTATTCTGGAAAGAAGATTTTCAATGTTACCGAAGCATGGGTGCCCATAGGCCCATGCTTCATCTTTAAATGGGTTAGTTGCCAAGCCGTAGCCGTTCTGTGTGCAAAAACACTCAAAAAGACGTGTTATAGTTAACTTGTAGTAATAACATGTCTAAACGATGGTGGCAAAAGACTTGTTTTCCTGTAACTTTTTGTGTATAAACAAGATAAGTTTTTTTGTATCTGTTTTTTTCAGGATGAAGTTTTGTATATTTTCTGAAATAAGACAAATTTTCCAAATATACATGTCAAAATCGCTATAGTTGCCAGGTGTTGTTTCTGATAGCTTAAATACTAACATGGTGGCTATAGTCCATAGTTTGCCGCTGTATGAGATCATTGGTTTTGGACGTAAGAATGATGCGGTATCGCTCAGGCTAGAAGCAGGTGGCTAGCAAGCAATTCTGATGTGTATAGTGTTTGGATGACAAGCGCGGAGTTTTGTGGTAATTTTGGAGGTATGTTATGGAAAAGAAAAGAGGATTTACACTGGTAGAATTGCTGGTGGTGATAGCCATTATAGCGCTGTTGCTCTCAATTCTCATGCCGGCGTTGCAGAGGGCGAGATTTCAAGCTACACGTATATTATGTATTAATAATATTAAACAGCAGCACTTAGGACAATTTGCGTATTCCACTGATAATAATGGACGTTTTCCACAGCATTTCGACGCTACGCCTGAATATGTAAGCGGTGGTGGTGGCAAACCTACTGTATATAGCGCATATAAAAATTCAGGTTACTTCAAGAACGCCAAAATTCTTGAATGTCCCAGGTTAAAAGCGGATATTAAAGCGGACAATTATGATAAGCTGTTGACTTACTATGGCAACGGATATGGAGGGTGGGATTATGAAAAGTCACCTAACTGGAAACCAGGCAGTCCAGCGCCAGGTTATATTTCTATGCATTATTCATGGTTTGCTAACTATCGTTGCAACAATGCTGGCGGAACCGTCCGTTTTGTGAATTCTGCTCCAAAATTTGGTGTTGTGAGGGAACTTCCCTGGCCGGACAAGGCTAGTGACTGCACTTCCAGAGTGGCGTTTATCGCACACAGAATTACCATGGGAGGGGCGAGCGTTGGTTTTGCTTTGGATCGAGGTCATGGCGGAAAAAGTGTTGTAGCGGCGGGGTATGAGTTCTTAAAGAATTCAAAAAGCAGCGATAATCCGGTAGGTTACGGCGATGGTCATGTTGAAACGCGCAAGCGCAGCGAGATGCGTCCGCGTGCCAAACTGCCAGATCAATTTGAATGGCTTTACTATTATTAACATGTCATTGTAAGATGTGGAAAAAACAGGCGTGCCAAATCACTGTCGTATTTAAAAGTGAACATTCAAGTTTATTGTTGAAAAGAATTTTTAGGTTAATGTCGGTGTATATGGGAGCGATTTAGGGGGGCTAACAGATACTAAAATAGAATCAAGAAAGTAGATGAGTCATTATGTTCAAGACACGAGGCGGAGTGTTTGGTTGGTCTTTACTTTTCATTGTTGCTTGGACATGCGTTTTTGTCGTTTCGACAGAGGCTCAACTGGTTTTTAAGTGCAATCCAGACAATGATCTTTATCAGCTAGTGACTAACAGCGGGTTGGTTTGCCAGCGTTATGCGACTGCCGCTGAAGCGATCCAGCAGGCTTCCGTTGGGGCGGGAGTTTTGATCCTGGCTGATGATTATCCCCAATCTACCACGCCGATCGATGCCTCAACCTACTCTTTGGCGGCATCCAAAAACATCCGCTTGTATGTGGAGTATCCTTCAATGCTTCCCAATCTTTCATTGGGCGCTCCACAATTTTTTGCCACTGCATGGTATGGCAGTCTTCTTGATCGATTGGTGATCAATTCTGCTTTTTTTGGTTCGGGGTTAGTGCAAGGGCGTATCCTGACATCCTATGATGCCTATTATCAGCCGGTTACCGTTAATAATGCACATATTGTCGCCGCTCGTGTGGCTGGCTTTGATACTGCGGTATTGGGTCTTCCTGCCGTCGTTAAACCTATTCTTTTTGAGCATCCAAATGGCAACATTATGGTCGCGACGACACGATTGAGTTGTTTTGTTACCGGCCGTCTGATGCCCACTGAAGGATGGAAGACTGTCTGGGAGACCATTCTCAATTGGCTCGGGCCGGGCTCGCCCGCTTTAAACTGGACGCCCACGGTACATACACGCTACAGTCGTAATGAAACCTTGCCAGCCAACGCGTTGCTGCAATGTTTAACTCAGGGTGTCCAGTGGTATCAGGATTCACAGTTACTGGTAAGCGCAAGTGGATTAGATTGGGTTAATGGACCGCGCAACGGTGTCGAACCATTGCCGGCGGGCTGGGTGGCTGGTGATGGAACTTATGGAATATTGGAGTGCTATATCGGCAAGCGTATATTCGTAGATGGCTCCCAGGCGCCTAATCCCAGCGTGCGTGCGGATTGTTCATGTGAATCGAGTATGGGTTTGGCCTTTGGCGGCTCTATTTTCAATGATACAAATAAAAAGAACATCGCTGCCAAGCTCAATGATTATATCTTTTTTGTGTCAGATATTTCCCAAGGGCCGCGCGCGAATCCGGTGAGTCCATCGTACGGGATGCTTTCGCATAACACCAAAGGTTTGAGTGCTTATTTTTGTGACGACAATGCAAGGGCGATTTTGGGGGCAATCACGTCATCCGCGCTGCTGCGATCCAGCCGTTGGGACGAAGCGATTTGCAAAAGCATTCTTGCCAATTTCCGCACGACAGGTCCCAAGGGTTATCATGAAGGCGGCGGATCAATTAGTGAAGAATCGCTGCAAAATCTGGGATGGGAATATTACTGGAACTGGAACGGCACAAGCTACAGTCCTCATTACCAGTCCTATATTTGGGCTACATACCTTTGGTTGTATGATCAGACCGGCTATGAACCGCTGTTGGAAAGAAGCCGGACCGGGATAGAATTGATGATGAAGGCGTATCCGAATTATTGGGTGATCGAATGCGGTCGTCGCGACGAAGAGTTAGCACATATGTTGTTGCCGCTGGCTTGGTTAGTTCGGGTTGATAATACGGCGGAACATCGGGCCTGGCTGCAAATGCTTGTGACGGATTTTATTAATAGTCTGGATATTGTGACCGGCGCCGTGCCGCAGAAGGTGGATGTGCCTTATAGTTCTAACAGCCAATATGGAACTGGAGAGGCGCCGATTGTCTATCAGACAGGCGATCCGGGGACCGATCTGCTTTATACCATGAATTTTGCCTTTAGCGGGCTGAACGAGGCCTCCTATGTCCTCAACGACCCTTGTATTCCGCCTGCTTTGGATAAAATGCAGGAGTTTCTGGTCCGTATTCAAACCCAAAGCACGGCCCATCCCGAGTTGAGCGGTACATGGTATAGGGGTATTGATTTTAGCAAGTGGGAATATTGGGGTTCGGATGGTGATATCGGCTGGGGGGTATGGACTGCAGAAACGGGCTGGACGCATAGTTGGATAACATCAACACTGGCGCTTCGTTATCTCAACCAGAGTTTATGGGATCTAATCGCAGACAGCAATATTGCGATTAGGTTTGATGCATTGCGGCAGCAGATGCTTCCGGATGAAATGGTTAATCCACCAATTCCGCATGTTTATCCGGTTTACCCTGTTGAGGCATATGAATACACCCCTGAGAAGGCGTGGGGCAGCGCGAAGCCGAGAGTAGGGGACCTAATTCCCGTTCGCGTTTCGTCATATACATACACTGGCGGTTCTGTTGTTGGGGCGGGCGCTGCCGCCGAATTGGCGAACCCACATATTCTGACCGACGGTATTGTTACGACGCAAGCGAACATAGATGCTGCGGCGAGTAATCCTTGGGGTTACTATGTGCATGGCGGGTTTAATGACGGGGTGATCTACGGGCAGAATTCAGCCACTCAGCCCGGTGTTACCTTTGATCTGGGCGCTGTTTATGATTTGAGTAGGGCAGAGATAAACTATGTAGTTGTTGGACCGCATGCGGTGTACCCGGCAAGTCAGGTAAAAGTATCGGTGGATGGCGGTCCAGTTGTATCCTTCACGCCGTTTAATAATTCATCAAATACTAACACTTATGGCGATGCGCGAAATGCAACGATCGATCTGTCGGGACTGAGCGGTCGGTCCGTTCACATGGAATTCACCGGCGGTTCGGAATGGTCCTGTTATGCGGAGGGGACCTTCTATGCCCGCGGCGGCGGTGCCTTTACCGATGGAATTCGTGGGACAAATTTTTATTCGACTGAACCGGAGTTGAACATGGGGTGGGGTGTTCCTGGTTTTACAATCTATTTTGATCTTGGGCAGACCAGGACGCTAGCACAAACGAATATCAATTATTTTGTTTATCACCCTCATGGTGTATATGAACCTGCCAGCGTTGCGGTTTCATTTTCGACCCAGGAAGACCCGGCTCGTATTACCCACAGAAATGCGGCGAAGCGCACGGAGATTCCGTCACAGTGGTCAAATGGCGGAACGTTTACCGGATTTTCAAGTTCTGAACCCGCCGTCAATCAGCTTTTGAATCTAACGGGACAGGCGCGATGGGTCAAAATGGTGTTTACGAATCAAGGTGAATGGCTGGTTCCCTGCGAGGTTACATTTTATAATGATCAGATGGTGATCAATGAGCCATCCGAAGCTCAGAGCGACTATGGGTTACATAAGTTTCCCGGTGACACGATTGGATTAATTGCGACAGCATCCAATACGGCAGCTCTGGTTTTTCAGTGGAAACGAAATGGAACTATTCTGGAGGATGGGACTTATCCCTTTGGGATTGTTGCAGGCGGTGCAACGCCATATTTGAAGATTTCTGATGCCGTAGCGACAGTTGAGTTTCCGGATGAGTATTCCTGCCAAGTGGCTAAGAATGGCGTTTCAAATGAATCTGTGATTATCAGCTTGGGAGTGAGCAATTCATGCTGGTATGATATGATTGGGGATATGAATGATGATTGCATAGTTAATTTGATTGATTTTCAGACTATAGCTCTGCACTGGCTTCAGAGCGATCCTGCCTGTGGTAATGAGATGATAGGAAATCTGAATAATGATTGTACGATTGACTTTTATGATTTACAGGAGTTTGCTCTGGATTGGCTTCGAGACAGCTCACGGCCGTAGAAGATCAAAAGCTAACAACCCAAGATGTATTAAAGTTACTTGATTAAGATGAGTGCCAGCTTTAGTTTGCTATTGCTTCGGCGAGGACTGTTGAAATGAAATTGAAAATTCTTGCTTTTTTTAAGCTGCATGAAGGGGGCAACTGGGTGGAATTTAGAGACGGCAAGAGTTGATTCTCGAATATTTGTTATTTACTTCCATACATAATGGCAACACCGGAGTGCCATCTGACATTAGCGAATTATTAAAATCAAAATAGAGATGACGTTTTTTCTGAACATTCAACTATTCAGGACAAAATTTCCAAACGTGCAAAACAAGATAGCGGTAGAGCACGAAAGGCGAATATTCTATACTAGTAACATTAACATTTGTTACTTTTGAGGTCAGTTGTTACTTTTGGATTAGGATTCAAACGTGAGTATCGGTAAAGTTGCGACATCTAAAATTAGTGTAGCTGGTTCCCAAACTTTTGTTAAAAAACGAATTTCTGATACTCATTTGAAATTGGGTATCATACCCGTAGTTTTTGATTTTTACGATAATCCGTATCCTCGTTTACGAAGTGACTTATGGAGGTTTTTTTCGCAAGTTGCATCAGACTTAAACAAAACAAACCTATCTATTCTGGCAAGCGATATTGCGTCTGGCAAGGATGAAATACAAAAGGCAAGTCAATTATTGTCGGGAGAAAATGTTGATATTTTGCTCCTGGCTCATTTATGTTATGTGCCATCAGGGCAAATTGCGCCGATTTTACTCGACCATAAAGTGCCTCTTTTATTGTGGTCGGCGCAACCCGAGATGCAGCTCAATCCGGAATATCTGGATGGCAATGCCATTCTTATGAATCATAGTGTGCATGGAACAATGGATATTGCCAATGTGTTAAACCGTCATAGCCGAAAATATGGCGTCATTTCGGGACACTGGCAAAATGAAAAATTCATTGCCGAACTGCATCAATGGGTTCAGGCTGGGTGTGTGCTCAGGAAAATGGTGGAAGCCAATCCTTTGGTTTTAGGGGGCCGCTTTAAAGATATGTTGGATCTTCAACTTGAGCATGAAGATTTTATCCAGGAACTTGGGGTGAAAAAGACTATAATCGATCTTCAGGAGTATGTAGATTTAGTCAATATGGTAGATGAAAGCTTGGTTCAGGATCGGGTTCAATATTATACTCATCTTTTCGACCTGGATAAAACCCTTTCGCCGCAGCTGGCACGAAAAAGTGCAAAGAATGAACTGGCTTTACGACAATTGCTCAAGCGGTATCAGAGCCGGGCGATAGGGGTGAATTTTGTAAATTTAATCAATCAGACGGAAGTGGCCGATCCGCTGCATGTTGCAGTCAGTATTCTTATGTCTGAAGGCGTCGGCTATGGTGCAGAAGGCGATTGGGAAACCGCAATGATGATGAGCGCTTTGCAATTGGCGCTGGGCCCGAAATGCGTTGGCTTTACGGAAATTTTCAGCGTCGATTATGTCAATCAGCGGCTTTTGCTTAAGCATTGGGGGGAAGGGAATATTAGTCTTGCCTGGGAAAAACCTCGACTAGCATATAGTGAACTGGATAATATTAAAAAGATGGAATTCGCTGTTTGTGATTTTCAATATAAGCCCGGTGTATACACCCTTTTGAATTTAACGGCCAACAATAAATCAGAGGGTCAATTAGTGAGTATTCCGGGAGTTGTCGAGGCGGTTAAACTGCCGTCTTGCGGAGGTGTCCGGGCGATGTTTAAGCCGGAACGGGGGGGCATTGAAAAGCTTCTTGCTGATTACAGCTATCTTGGCGGGGGGCATCATTTGGTGATTATGAAAGGAGATATGGATTCTGTCTGTAAAAAGATTTCCATCCTCGCGGGGTGGAACTATTTTAATTTGAGATGATATCCTTACCACATGGATTGTAATTTTGGATGGGGGGGCATTCGTACCTGTTTTTTGGTTTGGCAAACCGGAAGTTCATGTTGTGAAATCTAATGTCATGCAAAAAGTACTATAGCAATTCGATTCAAACCGTAATATTCAAGAACGTGTCTAAAAAGGGATGTTTTACATGGACCTAACTAAGGGGAAACATAATCGGACGATATTCGATTGGGCGCTGATTTTAATTTTTGCGATCACAACCCTATGGATGGGGGTTGCTCAGGCGGCCGAAACCCCATTGAAATTTAAAGCAGTTGATCTGGGGGGGGCCTGGAAAGGTTGTGTGGATAAGGATAATCAAGGGGAATCTCTGGGGTATCCGGAGACCAGTTTTGACGATTCGCAATGGCGTGAAGTTGCTATTCCCTGTAATTTCGATTCTTTGGGGCCGGGTATGGACGAATTTCGGGGGAATTGCTGGTTTCGCCGTTCCTTTGTTGTGTCGAATTCATGGCGAAATCAACGGGTGATTATTCGTTTCAAAGGAATAAACAATCAGGGGGACATTTGGCTTAACGGGGGAAAAATAGGCAAGAGTGTCGATCCTTTTTTACCTTACGAATTGACGATCGGCGATGACATCAAATATGGTTGTTCAAACACTCTTGTGGTTAGAGTTAACAATGAGGATCCGGTCAGCGGCATGCCTACATTTTTCGGTTGGCGGTCCGAGGGCGGGATTTTGCGCGGCGTCGAGTTGATTGCCGGAAGTTTCTGCTATATGAACCAGGTGGCTTTAACCGCGGAACCGGTCCAGGATGGCGGTGTTTTGAATATCACCATCAAAGTGAATAATAAGATGGTGAAGGCGCAATCGGTTCAGGCCCGGATCAAAATATTCGATCAAGGGGGTGGGATTGTCTCCGAGTTCGCGACTGATTGGATGAAGATCAAAAGGGATGATTATGCGAGTTTGCAATCAACGGTATCTCTTCCCGGAGTGAAATGGTGGTCGCCCGAACATCCCAACCTGTATAGCGCTCAAATTGAACTTGCAGGTAAAGAAGGGGAAATTTTCCAAAGTCGTGTGGAGCGGTTTGGCTTTCGGAATATCAAGACTCAAGGGAATCAACTCCTGCTTAATGGCAAGCCCGTCTATCTGGTGGGGTTCAACCGTCATGAAGATTCCTATCGCACCGGCATGGCGACGGATATTGCTCTTACTCGTCAGGACCTGACGGATATGAAACGTATGGGGGCCAATTTTATTCGCCTGTGCCATTATCCTCACGATCCTCGCGAAATTGATATTTGCGATGAACTTGGGCTGTTGGTTATGTGTGAGATTCCGTATTACATGGCTAATCTTATGCCGGGCAGTGTCGATATTACCCAAAACGAAAACAATGTGTTAGTGACGGAGTCGGCTAAACGCCAGTTGACTATGATGATTGAGCGGGATCGAAATCATCCATCTGTTATTTTTTGGTCGGTCGGCAACGAAAACAAAGAATGTTTGGCTGAAGTGCGGCAACTCCTTGGAGATTTGGTACTACTGGCTAAGAAACTGGATCCATCCCGATTGGCAACTCATGTGACGATTCAGGGTTTTTGGGATGATCCAAATATTGATACTCATCATTATGACGATGTAGTCGGTGTTAACTGCTATGGTTATATGAATTATGGGGAAAAATCCAAGGAGTATCTTGAACGTGCCCTTGGGACAGTTCACCGCAAATATCCGGGCAAACCGCTGTTGATTACCGAATATGGTGCCTGGGAAATCAAGCGGGGGCAGGAAAATGAAGGTCAGATTCAAGCTACTGCCATTGAGAATGATTTCAGTTTTTTTATATGTGACCCCAATATTTGCGGTGCGATTATCTGGTGCTATGCCGACCATCGCTGGCCGCCAAAGGCCTTTATTCCAGAAGCGGACGGTATCAGTCCTTATGGCGTTTATAAACGTGATCGTACGCCGGCAGCTGCGGTGAAAGTAGTCGAAAAAATATTTGGACAACAACTCCGTGAACGGCAGCATATTTCTAACTCTTCCAATCTCGTCCTGAGTTGCAAAAGTGATAACGACTTTTTTCAGGTTCTGCGCACAAATGGCATTGATTGTCAAAGATATGAAACGCCGCAGGAGGCCGTAGAGATGGCTTCCGAGAATGGCGGCGTTATGATACTGGCGGATTGCTATCCTCAGGCGCGCACGAAGCTGGATGAAGGCGTATTCCAATTGGCTCGCAAAAAAAAGATGCGCCTTTATGTGGAATATCCGTCAATGGTGCCGGGGGTGGAATTGGGGGAAACGCGATACCAACAATGCGGGACATACGGCAGTGTGAGAGAAAGAACAGTCGTTACATCCGACTTTTTCGCACCACATTTAGAAAAGAATCGAATCCTCAGTATCAGCGATTGTTATTTGCAGCAAGTTAAGAATGTAAAGCCCCATTTGGCCAATGCGGTTGTGGTGGGATATGATTCCGTGCCGTTGAGCGTACCGGAAAATGCGGCTCCGATTTTGTTCAGTCTCGACCAGGGTGATGTTTTGGTCGCCACGACAAAACTAAGTAATTTTGTTACTGGTCGGTACGCACCCATAACTGCTTGGCGCGGAGTATGGCAAGGTATTTTGCAATGGGTCTGCCCCAAAGCCCCCATTGCGCAGCTCGAATGGACGCCAACGGTACGTCCAACACTTGGACCAAGAGACAAGCTGGCAGCCGATGCCGAAGAACAGGCTATGAGGCGCGCGGCCGAATGGTACAAAAAATCGCGTTTGTTGGTTCACGAATCAGGGCGGTATTGGACGCCGGGAGATATCAATGCTTCGGACAAGTATCGCGGTATCAAACCGTTACCGCCTGATTGGCAAGTAGGTGACGGCTCGTATGGAATTCTGGAGTGTTATATTTCCAAGCGCATCTTTGCGGGTGGCAGCCAGGCGACACATCCCTGTATCCGGGCAGATTGCAGTTTAGAATCGGCAATGGGGTTAGCTTGTGGTAGTGCATTATTTAATAATATTGAGATGAGGAAAATTGCGGAAAATCTCAACGATTATATTTATTTCCGGGCGCCGACTTCCAAATACGGTCGTGTTGACCCAGCCAGTCCAAGCTATGGTCTTTTGGGGCACAATGATTATGATACTTATCCATCGCAATTCTGGGGTGATGACAATGCCCGAAGTATTCTGGGTTCTTTGGCTTCTGCGGCGCTGCTAAAAACAGATCGCTGGAATGAAGGGATTATTCGTGCTCTCTTGGGCAATTTTCGAACCACCGGTCCCTATGGTTACCGCCTCACAGTACTGGGGGAAAGCGAACTGCAAGCAAAAGGATGGAAATACTATTGGGAACTGCCGGAAAAGATATTTAGCCCGCATTATGAATCATGGTTGTGGTGTTGTTATCTCTGGGCCTACGAACAAACCCGATTTCAACCCTTTCTGGAACGGGCTCGCACCGGCATTCAGTTGATGATGGAGGCTTACCCCGATAAATGGCTGGCGGAATGCGGACGGATGGATGAAGAGCGTATACGAATGCTGTTGCCATTATCGTGGCTGGTGCGCGTTGAAGATACTATCCAGCACCGACAGTGGCTCTATAC
>Ga0154577_1171_pt1 | contig 19847 bp, 13 predicted proteins | sample RifGroF2_FD_116006 | JGI IMG/M metagenome (GOLD analysis project Ga0154577, IMG submission 116006) | Planctomycetes bacterium GWF2_42_9
ATACTTGCTCAGCTACTCCACTGAGCTTCATTTACAAAAGAATATCAAACCTATGTTAGCAGTTCAAGCATTATATTTGTTTTGTCCCAGTTTTTCAGTTTTTCCCCACCCCTGACTTGCTGCACTATCCCCAGAGTGCAGGTCTATTCTGAGGCAATAGCCAAACCTATCCTACCCTCCCCACCACCTCAATCACCTTCTTTTTGTCAAATTCCATTTTTGCCGGTCAAACGCTTCAGTACGGCGAATTGGAGTATCATAGCACCTGTTATCAGCGATATAAGTGTTACCGGAAACGCAGAAAATCCAAATTTATCTGCCAGCGTACCGGCCAAAATCGGTCCCACCACGCCGCATATCCCCACCACCATTTCGTTAATAGCTACATATTTTGCGCTGCGGCTTGGGTGTACCAGCGAGTGAAATACCAATCCGAAGAAAAATGAACCTGAAAACACCCCATAAAAGGCGGTCGAAACGTACAATCCAATCGTCCTCAATGGTACAGTTAATAGTTCTACTCCATTTAGATTCGGCAGCAGTGATATACCAAAACATATTATGCCGATCAATCCGAACCCTGTAAAACAAATGACAGGCAAGGCTCTAAACATCCAAATTTTGCTGCGCACTAAACCCAAACCAACCAATGCTTGAACAACATAGAGCAGTGCTACCATTGATCCAACCTGAGATTTAGGTATTACAAACGATACACCAATAGATGGTAATAAGGCCAACAAAGCATAAGAACCAAGACATCCCACACCTGTAACAATCCATTGCAGCCAAGCCAGATCAGGCATTGTATGATAGTTGATATTGTCCGCATTGCAGGTTAATTGTGAATGGGCTTGCTGTGATGTGTCAGTATGATGATGTTTGGCATGATGCTTCAATAATTGTATGCCAAAGGCTGTCAGCAAACTAATCAGGGCTGTAAAAGCAAAACACCAGCGCCAACCCAATCCTTGATAAATAATCCCTGCGATAAAAGGTCCGCTTGCAAAACCCAAACTCCATGAGAACGTGTAAAAAGCTACAGATCGCACAACGCCTTGATGTTGGTCAGGCTCTACCGCCTTCATAAACACTTGGAAAGGAAGGAAGAACAATCCTGTTGCCACTGCTAAAGCCGCCATTGCAGTATATATTGCCCAAACATTTTCAATAAGCACAAATACCCCGGCTAACGCAGCGAACAGCAAGTTTGCAACAATCATCAGTGCTGCTGCGTTGCGTGAAGTAACAATTCGGGCAAGTACCTGATTGCTCAAGATGTAAATTGCTGCCCATGCAGCGAATACCATCGCCACTTCTGTTCTGCTCTTGCCGGCATCAGCAATACGGTTGCTGCATACAAACATTGTAGCTGCAAGTACAACATCAGCTACAGCTGGAAAAAGATAAATCAAAAACCTAGTCACAACAAATTCCTGTTTTATATTGTTAATTGTTAATCCGTAGAAACTCAAGTCGGTGGTTCGCATCAGGATTGCATATAGAAGGACCGGCCACAAGCATCGCGATGGTACCGGGCATTTGATGGTCGCTAAGCCACTGGCGAACAAACTCGTTCCAGTTCTGCGGGTCGTTAACTAGCTTGACAGGGTGCACACCATAGGAAAAAACGAGCCCCTGGCAGACGTTGGCATTCTGGCTCAAGGCGATAATCCATACCGGAGGGTTAAATCGCGAGATCATTCGTGCGGTAGTGCCTGTCCGAGTGGGCACAAACACTGCTGCACATGGCATGGTTACCAAAGATTGTTCCACCACTGACGCGATTGCTTCCGCCGGTCTCGCCAGATGGTGCTGGCAAGATTGAGTTTCCAGATCGCTATGTCGTATAGGTGGCCTGTGCGATTCCGTAAATGCAGCTATTTTCGCCAACATCCTCACCGCTTCCTCGGGATACTTGCCCATCGCCGATTCCCCTGAGAGCATAACACAGTCGGTACCGTCCAAGATAGCGTTGGCCACATCTGTAGACTCGGCGCGAGTAGGCAAGCGGCTGGAGACCATGGATTCAAGCATTTGTGTGGCTGTGATGACAGGTTTGCCCGCAAGACTTGCCTTGGCTATGAGCTGCTTTTGCAAGACAGCCATTTGTTCAATCGGCACCTCTACGCCCAGATCCCCTCGTGCAATCATGATACCATCGGCAGCTTTGAGAATTTCATCAAAGTGGGTCAATGCATCTGAACGCTCAATCTTGGCGATAATGAAAGGCTGCTTGCCTATGGCCTTGGCGGCACTACGTACAGCTTCAATATCAGCCGCTCTTTCCACAAACGACTGGCTCACTGCGTCAATACCATTTCTGATCGCAAATTCAAGGCAGGCGCGATCATGATCGGTAAACGCGCAAATTCCCAAATTAATTCCAGGAAGATTTAGCCCCTTCTTGGATCGCAACTCGCCGCCGACCGCGACTTTACAGTGAACATCATTACCATTAATATGATTGACGATCAGTTGCACCATACCATCGTTGAGGAAGAGCTGATCACCGGGCTTAACGACCTGAGGAATACGCTCAAAGCTGACAGATACACGCTGTCGACTGCCGACAATATCCTCACTGGTCAGTATGAAGCTCTCTCCAGCATGAAGTTGGATTGGCTCAGGATCAATTTTTCCAATACGCATTTTTGGCCCCGGCAAATCGGCCATGATAGCGACTCGGCAGCCTGTTGCTTTTTCAGCAGCTCGAATACGTTCGATGCGATCAGCATGACTGGCAAAGTCACCGTGTGAAAAGTTCAGCCTCGCGATATTCATGCCAGCACGAATCAAACGTTCGAGCATCTCATAGGACTCAGATGCTGGACCAATGGTAGCAACGATTTTAGTTTTGTGATTTGGAAGTAATGTGTGAGTTACCGCATTATTCATTACTTTAATTCTCCATGCTTGTCATTACAAGCCAAAACAAGTAAACATGAAAAAGTCAGTTTCCTGCCAACCTTATCCATTCCCTTACTTTAAAATTATAAATGTTTCAATTTGATCTATGTCAACTATGCCGAATTCCCATAGCCTTACTTTTTGCTTTCCCATTATAGATAGAAGATAGTCTATCATGAGTGGTCAGAACATTCAAATCAGATTATGTACGATGAATACATTTTACCCCGCCTTCACAACCGCCTCCATCGCTTTCTGCTGATCCATCTCGACAAAGACTTCGACAATGGCTGCTGAAAAACTTTACATTGTATTATGAAGGACAGAATTCCTGCGTATTGACGAGTATTTATACCTTATTCGTTTAAGGTCTACAAAAAATCTTAGATTTCCATTTGAATTATTCGGTATTTGTTGCTACATTTCAAGTTATTAGGTTTTGGGGTAAAAATATGGATAGACGAGAATTTATTAAGACCTCGGCAATTGTGGCTTCAGCCGCGTTAATTTCAAACAAACTGGCAAATGCCATGTCAGGTGATGAAAATCCCATGAATAAACTAGACAAAAACAATCTGGGCAAAACCGGCCAAAAAATTTCCATTATCGGTTTTGGTGGCATCGTAGTTATGAACGCAGAGCCCGCCGCCGCCGCAAAAGCTGTGGCAGATGCGTACGAAAAAGGCATAAATTATTTTGACGTTGCCCCCTCTTATGGCGACGCTGAAATAAAACTAGGTCCTGCCCTAAAGCCATATCGTGATAAAGTATTTCTCGCCTGCAAAACCGGCAAACGCGACAAGGCGGGTGCAAAACAGGAGCTTGATAATTCACTCAAACATCTCGAAACGGATCATCTCGATTTATATCAGCTTCACGCTTTGACAGATGTTGAAAAAGATGTTAAAGCCGCGATGGCCAAAGATGGTGCTATTCAGGCTTTTCTTGAAGCGAAAAAAGCAGGCATTATTAAATATATTGGGTTTTCTGCACACTCTCCTCAGGCAGCACTTGTAGCGATGAATGAATTTGATTTCGATACGATTATGTACCCGGTTAATTTTTGTACTCACTTTCATAGCAATTTCGAAGATGAAGTCCTTAAAGTCGCTAAAAAGAAAAAAATTGGAATCCTCGCACTAAAAGCGATGGCATTGCAGAAATGGCAAAACGACGAAGTCAAACGCAAGGAGTATGGAAAATGCTGGTATGAGCCGATAGATGAACCGAAATTAGCAAAGCTGGCTTTAAGCTGGACTTTTTCGCAAGGAGTTACCTCCGCTCTGCCTCCAGGCGATGAAAAACTTTTCAGGCTCGCTCTTGAACTTGCCCCTGATTGCAAAAAGCCAACAAAATCAGAACTTGCCGAACTCGAAACAACAGCAAAATCACTCCAGCCGATTCTGCCAAGTTAGGAACGGCCTATAAAATATCAAAAATTTGGTAAATGATTACTGCCAATTGAAGATAGATGTGTTTTTTAAAATATAATTATTTTAAAATTCTATAATATCACTCAAAACCTGCCCATTTTGCCAACTCTACGTTGTTTTCCTTGATAGTAAATGCTTGTATCATTATTTACGGATTTTTCATATAAGATGAATTTAAATATGTTGTCACAAATCGTAAATGAATTATAATAACTAGAACGCTAGCAGCGTTTTAATTAAGCTATGGGATGAAATAGGCTGTTATAAAAACAATAATATTTTGAATTGTCGTAGTATTATTTGAGTTTACATTAACTATCTATTACCCGCTGTAAGTTAAACTTATTTTATAATTAATTCAAAGTTTAAAAAATGCCATTAGTAACATTTTATTTTCAACTACATCAGCCTTATCGGCTGCATCCCGAAAAAGACAGATTTTTCTGGGATAGCAGCAACAAAGAAATATTTGAAAAAGTATCTAAGAAAAATTATCTGCCTGCAACGAGAATGTTTACAAACTTAATAGCAGATAATCCAGGCTTCAAAATAACTTTAAGTATGTCAGGGACATTTCTTGAACAGGCAGAGAAATATGAGCCTGAAGTGATAAAATGCTTAAAAGAATTACACGAGGCTGGTAAAGAAAGAAACCAGGTTGAACTCCTGCAGGAAACATACTATCACTCACTTGTCAGTTTATTCGATGACTCTGAAAGATTTGAATTCAGGGAACAGGTCACATTGCATAAAAAAAAGATGGAAGAAATTTTTGGGATAGCCCCACGTTCATTCCGCAATACAGAATTGATGTTTAATAATGATATCGCAGATGTTGTTGCTGATATGGGATATAAGGCAATGCTTTGTGAGAAGAGAGACGATATGTACGGCCTAAAAGATGGGAAGTTTATCTCTCCCAATGCAATTTTCAGGGCTAAAGGTACAAATCTAATTGTTATTCCAAGAAACAGGGAATTGAGTGATGATGTCGCATACAGGTTCCCGCATACACCGATATCAGCGGAACATTATGCCTGGAGCATTGCTCAAATAGATGGTGAAGCAGTTCTGCTTGGATACGATTACGAGCATCTTGGTGAGCATATATGGGAAGATAAAGGTATATTTGAATTTTGGAAATCATTGCCAAAGACGCTCTCAAAACACAAGAGTATAAAATTAGTTAATCCAAGCGAGATTGCAGAATTGTTCAATGAAGTTGATTGCCCAGTTGCCGATATACATGGCTTATCCACTTCTTCCTGGGCAGATGCAAAAAAAGATACCTTCGGCTGGTTAGGGAATAGAACACAACAGGAACTTTTTTCCCGCATTAAAGATCTACAGAAAAAAACAAAAAGGACAGGCGGCGAATTATTAACAAATTGGCGGCATCTTACAACCTCTGACCAGTTATATTTTCTTCATGAAGGTAATGGATCGGATCATTCGGTACATGCATATTTCAGTCCTTACGGCTCAATAGGTGAAGCATCCAGGGTTCTCACAGACAAAATCTGGGCATTGGAAAAATCAGCAGATAGTTTCATCACATTAAAAAAAACAGCGAAAGTACCTGTTATAATAATTAGCCCTGAAACAGATAGGCTTCCAACAGAAGGTATGGGAGATTTCGCAAAATATGTTTCAGGCAAGAGCGGCGGAATGGGCGAGGTAGTCGCAGCCCTGTGCAGGGGTCTTTCTGAAAAAGGAATACTGACTTACATTATTACTCTTAATTTAAAAAGAACATTTATGGAAAAGTCAGGAATAAGCAGGGATGAATTTATATATAAATCTTATCATCTGCCCAACGATAATATTAAAACTGTAGATTCAGCCTTATTCGAAAATTACATGAGCGCCTATGATGGAGACCCGAGGGTGACTGCGTCGGAATTCCAAACAACGATCAGGCATTCCATGATAAGAGAAATAATTTCAAAAAATGAGGGAAGGGGAATTCTCCATACTCATGACTGGATGGCTGGAGGAATTATAACCGCCTATGCCAAAATGAGAAAAATACCTTTGCTGCACACAGTTCATAATTCACATACCGGCCATATACCCACAGATATGTTTTACGGTGTAAATCTTGACGAACTTAGAAACGACATATATTTTTCAAATGACCAGGGAAGTCAATGCATCGATTGCCAGGCAACCGCGATTAAAAGCGCTACACTGGTTAACTATGTTGGGAAGAAATTTCTTGAGGAAACAACACAAGATTATTTTTTGGATAGGCATGTAATTCCATGGAGTGTACGGCAGGAAACTAAAGCAAAGCTTCAGTATAATAGGATTCTGGCAATACCTAACGGAATATCGCCTGTAATGTATTCAGAAAATCAGCTTGAAAATCCTGATATCGACAAACCAGGACTGGCCAAAAAATTTAATGTTCATGATAATATCATAGAAGCTAAAAGACTTAATTTAATCAAGTTTCAAAAGAAAACAGGCTTAAAGGTTGATCCAGATGCAATACTCTTATATTGGCCATCTCGGCTTGACCAGATGCAAAAAGGAATAGAACTTCTTGAGGATATCGCATTAAAATTTGTGATAGAACATCATGATGTTCAAATAGCGGTAATCGGTAATCCTGTAGGTTCTGACAAGACACATGCAGATATACTCGGAAGGATAGCTTGTGCTTCCCAGGGAAAAATAATCTACCAACCATTTGAAAATGATCTAAGTATCCTTGGATATGCTGCAGCAAGCGATGTTTTTGGGGCTTCACTGTATGAACCTTTTGGACAGATAGATGCCATTGGAAATCTGTTTGGTGCAACGACAACAAACCGCAATACCGGAGGATTTCATGACAAGATTGTGCCTTTACAGCTTAAAGGGTTGGGTGCCCAAAAAGATTCAGGCAATGGTGTTCTTTTTGAAAATTATGATTCAGGTGGATTATGGTGGGGACTTCATACCGCTGTTGAAAATCATAGATATTTCAGGAAAAAACCAAAAGATTGGGAAAAACAGGCAAAAAGAATAATGAAGGAAGCTCGTGATAAATGGGGACTTAATAGGATGGTCGATGCATATCTATCCGCATATGAGAAAATGCTGGGGTATTCACTGGTTTAATATTGTTGGAACTTTTTTTCAAAGCTAAATATTAGATACAGCAAATGCACTACTATCCGTTTTTAGCATAAAGAATTGTTAAAACCAGACTAAGGCATTTCAGATTATCCCACTCTCACAACCGCTTCCATTGCTTTCTACTGATCTGATTCTGCGCATACCTCTGTAATCACCGGCGACTTAGCCCCAGAATTATTTATGATTTTGTTTTAGTTGACAGCCAGTTAAGCCCTGCCCAAAAGAGCATTTCATGGCCACCTTCAAAAATAGTGATTCTCGCTTTTCCGGATCTCCGGCGAAACAATACTTTGTTATCGCCATAAAGCGGGTCCGTGATATTGCAGATTAAATCCGGCGGAACTTTTTCTTTTTCGACAAAATATTTTATTTGATCCTGTGATATCTTATCTTCTTCCGCTGCAAGCAGATTGAAAGCATTGAATGAATGACTTATATACACAGAGCCTGTATGGCCATCGTGGATACCAGCATTAATATCGATAAAATTATTTTTTGCATTTTCCAGATATGTAACCGGAGACCTTTTCTTGCATTGATCTTCCGCTTCAGAGCCCGCGATAGGTTCACCGCCGCAGGAATCAGCGACTTGACTGTGATACTTTTGACCATTTTTTCTGCATTCAAAATACCACGCCTTTAAATCCGATATAGGCACCCATGCGGAAATCGCAGCCCATATTTGAGGACACCTGCCGGCCATCAACAAAGCCGTGTATCCTCCCCCGGAAACGCCTGCCAGATAGATACGCGATATATCAATGTCAGTACAGTTTTTGGCATATTCGACAGCACTGATGATATCCTGGACGACCAGTTCAGAACCTGTTGCCTGTGGCGTTTCGCAGGGGCCTCTGAAATTGGGATGGATAAACGCCCAGTTCTTTTCAATGCACCAGTGTGCATAAGGAGATCCAAAGCCGCTTTGATTATAATCGCCTGCCCATGTATGCAACCCTACTAATAGCGGTTTGCAGTTTTTACCGACAGGACAATAAAACATCGCAGGCTGCAGTGTATTATCGGCAGAACTAAGATATTCTATTTTCTTAACACCCTGTGGCCATTGCGTATAATTCGGCGAAACATCCGAAGTTTTTGCGGCGTAAATATTATCATTTTTTATCATTCATAAATTCCTGTTTACCAATTTTATACAGCGAACCAGCTCCAAATCGGCCGGGTTTTCAATAAAAATAAATTCATCGCTGCGAAAATCTGGTGCCGCTGTATTTAGTATCAAAACATCTAATATATTCCGTATTAACCGCCGCAGAACAATCAGTTCGTGTCAGCATCATCATATTATTCATCTTACCAATTATTTAAAATAAAAAAACTTACTACACAGTTCTTTATACTAAATCATAAACATTTTTTTATAAAGCACTTATGGTTTTTAATCCACCCTAATAAGTCTTTAACACTTGAGTAAATTGGATACAAATCAGTCTTGACAAGCCATTATCCATAATGATATAATGACAAAAGTAAGGATAAACATATAAGTAATTTTAACCGTAAATGCTTTATTGTCAACTTTTTTGGAGGATTAGAGAATGAAGAAGTGTATTTTAGTAAGTTTGTGTCTATTCGCATTCAGTGCAGGTATGGCCGAAGCTGTACTGACGGATAATTTTTCAGGAGATCTAAGCCAATGGAATGTATCTTCTGACAGCACAAACGCACAGATAAATGTTAATTCCGGCAATCTCAATTTCACCTACGCCACAAGCAGCACAAGTTACATCAGCTCAAGCGTAGTCAGCAAGCAGTCAGTTGATGTTTCCGCATCGGACACAATAACCCTCACAGCACAATTCATGTGCCCCGCAGCAAATACAAGCAACTGGTGGGCAAAAACTTATTCATATTTCACACTCACTCCCAACAGCAACGGCTCTGCAGGTAACAGTATCCAATTCGTTACCAATATGGAAGATTATGCCGATGGAGTATATGATATGACTTTTGGCGTACAAAATTCAGCGGGCACAGGCTGGGTCAAATCTTATGATGATGAAATAGGCTCATGGGACATTGCAAACGGCAAACAATATGAAATTCAAATGGGAATTAACAGGGGCACAAACACAGCGTTCTTAAGCCTGTACAACCTCACAGATTCCGTTTCAGTCGGTTCGACATCTTTCGTCTATAGCGGCTTCACCGAAAGCAACTCATATTATGCGATGATGAAAGGCCAGATTAAAACAACTGACGCAACAAAGAGCGTAGCTACAGGCTTCAATGTTGATTCGATAACAGTAATTCCAGAGCCGACGACAATCACATTATTGAGCATCAGTTCATTAATGTTGGTATTGAAAAGAAGAAAATAATATACAAAAGGCGCAAATTAAAATCCCCGTCATAGCTAAATGTCGGGGATTTTTTTGCTTCTTAAATGCAATAGTTACTTACTACTGCGTCCATAATACCTGCACATTTCATCAAACAGCATTTGCAATTCATTCGCAGGTGGTACAACATCGAGTAGAATTGCCAGGCCTTCAGGTTTAATCGCTTTACACAAATGCATAACTTCGTTCGGTGAAGCAAAAATCAGGAGAGAACGTCTGGCCGATTGAATCTTTCTAAATATATCAATATAAGGCATTACAGAAGGAGTACCCGCACCTGGGGTGAATTGAATCGCCCGTATTTCAGGTATTTCCAGCAGCGCATCAATGCCGCCACATCGGTGGGCCGTCTATATGGAATATCGCCCTGCCAATTTTTGATGCTTCACGAGCAACACTAGGAAGGATCACCTTTTTAAAATCTTCAGGACTTAACATATATCCAACATCTGCCGCCACTATAGCAAACGGCTCATTCGACCAAATCCTCATCCATGTAGTCAAACCAGTGCCTTGTCGAATTGAAGTATCATAAAGCATTTTTAGTGTCTTCTGCCAGCAGGGATATAACGCATCAATACTTTGGCTAATTTTTTGAGGACGGTCAATAATATCTATGCAAAACTCGCTCGTACCGCGAAGATTTAAAACCACATCAGCAGATGCTTCATACGCCGGCGTACAAAGCAAATAACGCCCTGCGGCATCTGCTGCTACACGCTCGGCAAGTCCACACATTATTCGCCACCATTTATCATTGTCATCGATCGACCATGCCGTCGCATTACTCCAATCGTTAGAAATCGACGGAGTAAACCATGTGGTATCAGATTCAAAATGAAATTGCGAGCCAATTAGAGTACCAAGTGCTGTCGGACCAAAATCTATACGTATATTCGGAATCGAATCGCCAATCCAATTCATCCGCAGCATATCTTCCTTTTTAGTATTAAACCATAAATCAGAATCCGTAAGTATGTCAAGCCGGCGACCAGCAGGTTTGCCAGCGCCAGGATTGGTCGGAGCTGCGATAAACAATGGACGGTCAATAACCTCACAATTCCACCATGCTTCAAAACGCCGAGCTATAAGAGGAAACTGCGGGCATAGTTCCAATGGTGCTTCCGCAATTTTATGCAGAGTATCTGACCAGAGTTTTAAATCGTCCTTATTGATGCACATTAAATTTTAACACTTTTGAAGTTCTTTAAATATTTTTTGTTAAACTGAAGCATTTCACTTGTCATTTTTCTGATTGTTTTAAGATCAAGAACTGCCGCGACAAGAGGGTCATAAGCTACTGAATGAAATACCATTTCAGCATCGCCTGTCAAAGCCGCTTCAACTGCCATCTTTTCACTCGATGCATTCAACGAATTTAAAATCGCAAGCTGCGGAGGAAGTTGGCCGACACTAATTGGAGAAAATCCATTGTTATTCACAAACACCGGCACTTCTACACAAACATCTTCCGGCAGATTCGTAATCAAACCTTTATTCAGGACGTTGCCATTAAATTGATAAGTCTGTCCTGTAATAAAAGCATTGATTATATACGCTGCGTATTCGTTACCTCTTTCGAGCGGATATTTGTCATCTTTCAAAAATTTCTGAACTTGTTTCTTCCAGGTTTTTTCAGCATTCAAATAATGCTTTAAAATATACGCGTATTTACCCGGATTCCAGCCTGTCCCACCGTGGCAATATTGTTTTATCAACTGCGGTTTCTTTCTGTACCACCAGTTATATTCGCTGTTGTGGCCGCTGGATTCAGTAACATAATATCCGAGATGCTTAAACATATCGTTGCGAATAATTTCTTCATTCCATATTTTAGGATTTTGCAGAGCTTTCCGCAAGAGAGGATAAGCGTCTTTGGCTTTCCATTTTAAATCCAGATACCACGCCTGATGATTAATGCCTGCGCACAAATAGGTCATATCTTTTGCTTGTGCTCCAATCCATCTTGCTAGCATTTCAACTGTTAGCTGAACACTATGGCAAAGACCTGTAACTTTAATGTGGCTTGTACGCTGCATCGCCATACATAACATTGCCATAGGATTTGTATAATTGAGCATAATGGCGTTCGGGCATACTTGCTCAATATCTTTGCATATATCCAGCATAACGGGAATCGTTCGCAAAGCTCTAAATATTCCGGCCACTCCACGGGTATCGCCAACATTAATATCAATGCCGTATTTTTTAGGGATTTCAATGTCATGACGCCATATATTAGTCCCACCATTTAGAATTGTACAAAGAACCGCGTCAGCACCTTTCAAAGCCTCACGCCGATCCATCGTTACCATTACACTCGCGTTTGCACCGGTTCGTTCGATAAGTTTTTGAACAATGTTCTTCGCCCATTCCAATCGCTGTTTGTCTATATCCATTAAAACGATTGTTGAGTCTTTTAGAGAATCAAACGTAAGAATATCCCGCACCAAAGCACGAGTAAACTGCAAACTGCCCGCTCCAATAAACACAATACGTGCCATTTACTATTCCATGAAAATTAAAATTGCGAAATGATTTTATTTATTCATTATGTTCAACATGACCATCGTCGCCACTATCGCGTTTCATAGTCGATAGTGTCTTGTACATATTAATTAAATCCCTGAATCCCCCTATCGCAAACCAGACGGTGATAATAGTGCCAAGGGTAAAATATATCCAAATTTTAGCACGCCAGAAATTTGGCCAGAATCCATCCGGAAGACCGACTGTAAATTTCAAAAGCGTAACGGTAGCAAAAAGCAGGAACCAGCCGAACGACCAGGCAAGAAGTGAATAATACACAACCTTATCGAATTTGCTGAATTCCGAACCGATTCCGATTGCCCTTAATCCGTAAACAGGAACAGATTCTTTCTTAACATCCGTCGAAGCTGGTTTATCCCTGTGCAGCATTTTATCAAGGTCAAATTCCTTTTTATATGTAATGATTGAAACCAATATATAAGCGGAAAGAGAGCTAGCCATATTAATCATATATATCCATTGGCCGTTCATTGGGAATTTTTTCCCGCCTGAAATCGAAGGCCATATCTGATCACACACTATTCCGGCCGTTCCAATTACAGCGCCGACAATCATTGCGGCCCATGCACCGCTAGTAGTACCTTTCTTCCAATACAATCCGCCGATGATCACGGCTCCAGCACCGCCGAGAAAAATTGACGCAGACAAAGCCGCATACATTAATAAATACTGTGTTTGCCGGAATAAAAGGCTATAGAAGAAAACGAATATAGCAACGCCAAATACTGCCAATTTTAATATGAACATATGCTGCTTTGGTGTTAAAGGATTTTTCCTTAACGGCATTACAACGTCCTGGATGAAAATGCTCGCCCAGCTATGAATGATAGTATCATGGTTTGCGATAAACGCCAGCAGCATAACAGTCAAAAAAATACCCAATAGCCCTGCCGGCAGAGTAAAGCCGATAACCGTTGGAACAGTCATCTGACTACGAACCTGCTCATTGCTAATAGACGCCAAAGCAGTTTTAGCCTGTTGGGCGATTGAAGAGTATTCGCTATTGTGCATTATTACATAGGCAGTCAACGGTATTAAAAGCCAAAGTAAATACAACGTCAACACACGCCAGCGTCCGAGTGTCATTCCCATTTTGGCTTCATGGGCGCTCTTGGCGGAAGTGTTATACGCCTGCGCCTGTTGCCAACTCATATGGTTATATAATGAATGAAAAATTCCAATCAATATAAACCAAATATTAAAATCCTTGACCTGACTTGTCTGAAAAGGATTGAAAAAAGACTGATCAACGGGTCTGTCCATCAATGTCCGAACAACAGAAGACCAATCAAATTTAAACATAAAAAATATAATGATAATTACAAATGCTATATTGCAGAACATTCCCTGGAAAAAATCTGTCACCATTACTGTGATTTGACCGCCAAGGAAAATAAAAACCACCGAAATAGCAAGTAAAGCCGCCATTATCAAAATATATGTTTCAAACGAGAAACCTGCGATATTCAAATATTGAGGAATGTTGCAATAATGTACAAAAAATCTGGCGCCAACCGCAGGGAAAATCCCAAAATTTATCAACCCAGATACAAATGCAATAATGCCCGTAAACACTCGGAAATTTTTGCTGTATCGCATTTCAAAAAACTGGGCTAATGTTAACGCCCTTGTTTCCCGGAATCTGTAAATAATCCATCCCGACAGGACAATAATGGTTGAAATCGGCAACGTCATCAAACCCCACCATTCAATGCAGAAACCGGCGTTATAGTACATTTCAAACGCGCCGATTACATTGAATACTCCTATTGCCGCCATCCCCCCAGATACTGAAATAAGATATCTGCCCGCAGTTCTATTTGCAGAAAGAAAATCAGCAATGCTTCTATTATATTTGCGGGAATGAATCGCAGCGGCGACCACAATAAAGAATATGAATACAACGATCGCCAAATCCAAAAATGTTAGGTTCATAAATGCTCTTATATGATATTAAAAAAGGTCTTAGTGTGTGTCAAAATATTTGTATATTATTTGATGCTGGGCAGCACTGATAGTACTGTCCCGTTTTGAATTGACGCCATCCCAGGCATCAAGCCATTGAAAAATAGTTTTGGTTGAATTCGAGGTCGTAAGTTTTTCATTTCCGTTAATGAATTTTACAGAACCATCTGAAAAACCAACATTCAATCCCATCTTATTATGAGCTTCAATCGCATAAGGATAATTTAAAAATATATCCGCTGTTACGGCCATACTCTTTAGATTCTTCCATTCTGTCGCACTGGTCTGCCAGCCTCTCAAATTAAAACACGATGAACGGGGATATTCTTTTCCGGAAGAATCTTTTACCCAGCCGGACGCTTTATCAAACAGATAATTCGCAGGCCATTTCTTCATATCCCTGCCGGCACATAAATAAAATTTCGGATCACTTCCCAGATAAGAGTATTTTATCAACAACCCAAGCCCCATCGGAATATAAGGATCACCCGATTTAAGCTGATAGGCCATTGCATAAGTTCCCCAACTCTTCGACCAATCCTGTGCCTCCAATAAATATGGATAATTGTTGTTATTTGCGATTGCATACGAATTCATACCAATAACGATTTGTTTGATCGTTGACATACAAACAATTTTTTTCGCATTTGATTTAGCTTTGTTCAGACTCGGCATTAATACTGCAAGCAATACAGCTATAATGCTAATAACTACGAGCAATTCGACCAAAGTAAACGCTGATCTACGGTTATGAAATGTTTTTGTATTCGAGTTCATCACTAACTCCAAAAAATTATCTTCCCAATAATTACTTATAATGTTATCAATATTTTTTACTATATGCAATAGAAAAATTAGCTTTTTTAAGTTTTTTAGCTCACAAGACCTTGTTTAAAGACTTCACATATCGCCTGTACAAAGAAAATTGTCCCTAAATCGCGTATATAGATTAAAGAATCATCGCTATTTTTGGGTTTTACTCCGAAGCTGCTTACCGAAGGAAACGGGAATGACTGATTGGGCATTATTATTTTTTCAATAATCCCACCCTTAAGATTGGAATCTTTAGGTGTCTTCATTTGCATTTTCAAACAAAAATCGATACCTTTTTTAATTGGCTCCAGCCAATGCTGGTTTTGCGTTTGTGCCCACATTCGGCACCAGAACTTTACCGCACAAGCTGACCCACTTGTCGCATGTCCAAAGCTGTTTGTGTTGAAATCAAGATATGTCGGCCTGATAATTCCGCCATCAGTTCTTTGCGCTTTGACATACCACATCGCCGCACGTTCTGCCGTCTGCAAATATCTTTCGTCTTTGCTGTCCAAATAAGCATCCAGAAACGGCAACCCCCACCAATAAGCGTGTCGAGGATGAATTTTACCTGTTCGTACGTCATTAGGTTCGTACTTAACCCAATTGCCCGCAGGGTTTTCATCTTTGATAAGTCGTGCGAGTACTTTATAAAAAATCTCTACTAAACGATCGTTTTTACAAATTCTTCCTACCTTCAAAAATATTGCGTCATCAGCTAATGGTCTGCCGAGCTCATCGCCGCGATACGCAGATGGCACAACCTCGCCATTTTTATATAAATCAATAAATAATGATTTATCTTCACGCCACATCTTTTTGACAATCCAATTACATACATCCTCGGCTGCCTGCAAATACGAATTATCTCCGCTATACTGTGAAAAATCTATCAACGCGGAAAGTGATTCTATTATCGCAGAAGTATTCAAAAAGCCTTGCGAACCTTCATACGCGTAAATTAAACCATAATCATCGCTGCTCTTGTCAGTATTACGATTTCGCATAATGAAATCCACGCCGGCTTTCGCGGAGGTAATAAGTTTTTCATCTTTGAGAATTTTGTATGCTTCAAGCAATGCTACCACAGCCTGGCCGGTATGCCATATTGGGCAAAAATCAGACCACATTTTATAAGCAGGTAAGTACTCGCCTTTCAACGCGCCGCGGTAATCATCATATTTAAACAGCGAAGCAACATTATCGCCTTCATCTGCTATTTTTTTATGTTTGATCTGCGCAATATCAGACAACCAATCACAAGCCATTTGCATAGGCTCAATTAAATCATTTTTTTGAAAAACATCTGTCATTACAAATCCATTTAATTAGAACAGTGAACTTTTTTTGTTTCAGATACAAAAGCTATCTGCTCATCTTCGCCAGAATTTTGAGGGTAGCCGTGTTCTGGCAATCCTGTTACAAGCTTTTCGACATTTACATATTTACCGCTTGCGATTGATTCATTTGCAGCGATGCCAACCAATATTGAGTATGCGCCTTGTACATAGTTCGCCGCTCGTTTAAGCGAATCGGCCGCGGGATTTCCAAAAATATCGTTGAGCATAACCGAATCACCGCCTCCATGACCGCCTGTTCCAACATGAGGTTCAATTGAATAAGGCGTTTGAAAATGCGGAAAAACTTTGATGCTTGTTCCTTCCGGCTTTAACGCCCCCTGCACAGTTCCGTCGCCATTTATATAGCTTGTTTCCTGGCATATATGTTCGAGTCTGCCTTTGGTTCCGTTGAATTCAATTTTATAACCTTCATACGGAGCAAATGAATTCAAGGTATAAGTCAATTCTGCACCGCTTTTATATTGCACCTGAACGCTAATTGTATCTTCGATATCTATGCTGTCGCTGAAAACACATTTATCACGGATATAGCCATCTTCGCGTTCGTGATTATAGTACAATTCTTTTATCTGCTGACTTTTTTGTATATCCATATAAAAATTGCATTGTGATTTTAAGCTGCAATCCAAACATCTCTCGGCGTGATTTTTAAGGCCGTAACGATTAGCCTGCTCTGCATTATAAAACGCTCTTTTGCCCTGCGCACCAACTTCAACAGGAATGTCGCCAAGCCACCAGTTGACAAGGTCAAAATGATGCGTTGCTTTATGCACAAGAAGCCCGCCGGAGTTTTCTTTGTTTCTATGCCACCTGCGGTAATAATCCGCGCCGTGGCTTGTATCCAGATTCCACTGAAAATTGATAGACAATATTTTGCCGATAATTCCTTTCATCAGCAATTCTTTGATTTGCGATCTTACAGGTGAATACCGATAATTAAATGTAACCCTGACATTTTTGCCTGTTTTTTTTACTGCATTGATTATTCTTTGACACTTCTTTGCATCAATAGTCATCGGCTTTTCAGTAATTACATCACAGCCATGTTCAAGAGCACGTACAATATAGTCATCGTGCGAACAATCACGAGTACAGACAATTACCGTATCAGCTTTATTCTCACAAAGCATCTTATCAAAATCATTTGAATGATATGCCTTTAAATCGGATATAAGACGGCCTGCTTTTTGCCGTGTCAGTTCAAGCCGACCTTTATTAATATCGCATACCGCGGCCAATTTGGACGTATTCGCAAAATCTTTGGCCAGAGCCTCCCAGTACATCATTGCTCTGCCGCCAACACCAACTAAAACATATTTTTTCATCTATCAACCACAAAAACATTTAAAAAAAGGGAGCAATACCTTTTGCTCCCTGTCATTCGCTGCATTACATAGTTTAATATTGGAGCCAGTTATTCGCGAGAACTGACCAATCAGCAAAATCAAAATTCCCGTCCTTGTTGAGATCGTAAATCTCATTATTGCTGTCTTCTAACCAACCTTGGGCAAGAACCGCGTAATCACTGAAGTTCACATACGGCTTCTGATCCAGCTCACCCGGCAGAAGAAGCTGCTGGACTTCACCGCCGTTCGTCCAGGCGATGTAATCAGTATCAATTATACCGCTGCAGCTATCGCGTTTGATGTCGCCGAATAAAATAGCCTGTTCAAACACAGAACCCCAGCCAATCCAATTAGTAATCACAGGCGTAGGATTATCATTCAAATATACATCGCAAATTTTTGTATTTTTATTTTCGTCGGTTTTCAATACCATCTTGAACTTGTTGAACGCAGGTTCGAAGTTGAATGTCTCAAAATAATCACAGAACCATGAGCTTGTGCCTGTTGTAGTTAATGCCTTGCCCTGATAGAACAATGTTACATAGTATGAATTGGAGGCAAGACTTGAATCTATCGTGGTGCTGTAATATTGAGTCCAGGTAATCCCATCATTCGATAATCTTACTCGAATATCTGTGCTCGTAATATAAAGCTGTACCCAATAATCAGTGTCCGCTGACAGTTTACCGAAATCAGAATCCAAGTTCTTAAGCGTTGTTTCAGCATTATTTATGCTTCTAATAAAGTCGTGAGACCCCTGACCGCTCCAACCTGCAAACTGATAGCGATAACCATTCATATTAGATAAATTCAACGGTGCCGGCGAAACATACAATCCACCGTAACACCTGGCATTTGTATTACTCGAAGGGTATCTGAACTTCATCACGAAATACGTAACATTTGTATAGCCGCTCTTTGCATAAGCTGTGTTGCTGGTTACGCCGATTTTACTGTAACCGGCGGTTCCCATATTAGTTCCCTTTATTTCAACAGAACCATTATTTAAAGCTGCTGATAACGTTTCAGATGCAACATAAGTTTTGCTTACTGTCCACAGACTTGCATTTGGATTCGAACCATTTGTTCTGACAAAATCATCTTCCGCGATAGGATTATGAGATTTGATTTTTACAGAAGCATCGAGACCCTGATCTGAATTTCCGGAGAATTTCAAATAATTACTGTAACCATCGGTTGAACCTTGTCCGTACAGAACCGTGAATTGATTCTGGTTCAAGCCTGCGAATACGGACATTCCGCCCGCATACGTTGAACCATTTGTTGCCCTGAATTTAGTTCTGGTCTCAACAGTTGATATGGCTTTTGCAGGATTCCATACATCCGATGGGCCTGCCAATTTCCACCTGCTTAAAGTTGAACCTGTCTGTGATTCCATAGTATAGACTTTGCCGTCCGAACCGCTTGAAACAACAGGCACAACATTAGCATCATTTGCATCGGTGCTTGTCCATTGAGGCGAAGCTACACCAGGCACAACAGAACCATCGAAAGAATTGAACATCGGTTTTGTCCTTGGTGAATCAGATTTACCAATCGCTTTCGCGATTTGAATATATTGATTCAACTGATCAGGATATTTTGGGGTTCCGCCGCTGCCGATACTCCATACATCAGAACCGATGCTGTCGCTTGTCGAATAGCCGATACAATCTCTTTGTGAGGAATACCAGCAATACCAATACAGACCTGTAACATTCAAATACGCATACGCAGGATCTTCGAACATTTCATAGTACCACATAATCTGTTGCGAAGTCGGCATAACTCGATAAGGAGATGATTCACCAGGATCATACCCATAAGATTGGCCTATTACCTCCATCGGTTTGACCCAACCGTTATTGCGGAAATACGCCAACCTGCCTGCAAGAGTCGATTTAAATGTCGATGCAGTATAACTTGCCGTTTCGGTAAAAGGTGCCCATGTTGTTCGTAATATATCAACATTTGATGGCT
>Ga0154577_1155_pt3 | contig 19609 bp, 12 predicted proteins | sample RifGroF2_FD_116006 | JGI IMG/M metagenome (GOLD analysis project Ga0154577, IMG submission 116006) | Planctomycetes bacterium GWF2_42_9
TTAAATTTGGACAATCTGGGATTGTAGTAAGCTGTTAAATTTTTTGGGAGTTTTTTCAAATATTCAATACAATTACGTTGAAAATCAATGATGGCATGCTTAAAATGCGACTTATGTATAAAAATCGAATCTTATCTGATAAATTAAAGAAGCTCGCAGAGTATTTTCCTGCCATTGTCATTACTGGTGCACGGCAGGTGGGTAAAAGCACACTGGTTAAGCATATTTTTGAAAATATGGACTATGTTCTTTTTGACCCGTTACAGGATGTTGAAAACGCCAGAAAAGAACCTGATATTTTTCTAAAAAACCACCTTAAACCGATAATCCTTGATGAAATTCAATATGCGCCCGAAGTTGTTCCCGCACTAAAAAGACGCATCGATGCTGACCGCAAAGCCGGCCAATTTATACTCACCGGTTCACAACAGTGGTCTGTTATGAAGTCTATCTCCGATAGTCTGGCTGGCAGAATAGTAATCCTTGATTTATATAGTTTTAGTCTTGGGGAAATTGCTAAAGATACTTCCAAGCCATGGCTTCTGGCCTGGCTGGAAAACCAGGATTCAAGTATTTACGATAAAACAAAGAAATTACAGACCGGTTTGACATTGTATGAAATTCTATGGCGTGGTTTTCTTCCTGAAGCCACTTTAATGCCATTGGAGCATGTCGCCAACTTCCATGATTCTTATTTGCGTACTTATCTCGAACGTGATGTTCGTCAGTTTGCGGATGTTTCGGATTGGGCATTGTTTCGCCGTTTTGTAAGTCTTGTGTCAGCGCTCACCGCCCAAGAGATCAATTACAGCCAAGTTGGACGTGAATTGGGGCTGACGCCTCAGACATCCCGAAGATGGCTCGACATACTCAAGGCAACGTTTCAATGGTTTGATGTGCCGGCTTTCCATGGCAATACTATTAAACGCATCAGCGGTAAATCCAAAGGATATATTGCCGATACAGGCACAGCCTCTCATGCTCAAGCAATCTCTTCTCCACAGGCTATTGGCGGACATCCTTTATGGGGCGCATTATTTGAAACCGCTGTTGTAAATGAAATACGTAAGCAGTGTGCGCTTTTAAATCCCATGCCTACTATGTATCATTGGCGCACACATCGTGATGCAGAGGTTGATATTATCTTAGAAAGGGATGGAATATTTTATCCAATTGAGATAAAGGCAACAGCCCGTCCCAGCCGCAGAGACACCAGCGGTATACGTGCATTTAGGAACACCTACCCGGATATTAAGATCGCCAAGGGACTAGTGGTTGCGCCAACAGATGCGTTTATTCAACTTTCAGAAGACGACTATGCTATGCCATGGGATTTCTGTGGAACGATGGGTTAGTAATTTACCAACGATATTATATATTCATTACTAAACCCCTAAAAAATATTTTTTACACGGAAACCAACTCTGTCTTACTCTGTGATTGTTCCCACATCGGTCAGTTTCGTTTTAGCGGCGAAGGAACCAAAATTTTTGGCCAACAAAATTCAATTTAATTCTTTATTGAAAAAAATTGTCATCTCCGACCGAATGTCTTTTTGCCTACCATTGTTCCCTCGGGCAATGAAAAACTTTTTCCGCTGGGAGGACCCAAAAAGAGATATACAATATATATAACGATCCTTAGGACTTTTGCTACTTTTGCGACTTGTTTTTGGGAGGTATATTGTAAAATCATCTATAATACTTTTGCTACTTCTAGTACTAATATATATAAGTCTCTTTTTAAATTTTTTTTCATATGTAGACAATTAGTGTCATAAGCAGTCACTATGCAGCACCATGTACTTATTAGAAAAATAAATATGGCTGCTTAACTTTAAGTCGCAAAAGTCGCAAAAGTCGCAAAAGGTATGCAAAAGCTGTCTGGCTCTGTGTTTTATAAATATGGCACCCAAAATTCAGTAGCAAAAGTAGCAAAAGCCCATTTTGTGGCTATATTTTAAAAAATGAAGACTTAAGTACACCTTTTGCATTTGGATCATTTTGAATATGTTGTTTTAAATCAGTCTTTATGTTAATCTACCTGCTAAATTCAGGTTATTCAAATAGTGTTAAAGGCGTTTTTGATTGGCAAAACAAGAAAACAAACCCATACGTGCCGGCATCGCTTTATATCAGGCAGCGATGGCAAACCCCACAGATTATCTTGGTTTTTTAAGATTAGTTCATTTGCGTAAAATGGCTGCTGAAAATGATAGTTTCATTAAAAGTCTCAATGCCATATGGGAACCTATTAAAAAGACAAATCGATTGATGGCAAAATCTTCTCCGCCGATAAGGGGGCTAATCGAGAAGGTGATAACTGAATTCAACATTCAACTTAGCCTGATAAAAGCTGACATCACTAGTCAAAACAAAAGTAAGAAAGCTGAATTTGATAATCTTATCGAAGCTGTGAAGAAAGCTACCATAAAAGCTGATGATGAATGGTCCAAATTGTTTGACTGCCCACGACCTAAAACATCGGAAGATTGGCAAAGGTTAGCTGTTCGAGCTGGAATATCTGCTGATTTTGCATTAAAAGGCCAATGGACACCAGACGATGTGCTGCCAATTATTGAAGGTTATTTGCAACGATTAAAAGACCAGCAGCCAAAATTAAACATAGAACAAGTAAAGACCAGATCACGATCTAAATTAAAGGAAGCACCCAAGCGTTCCTGGAATTTGGCAGAGCTTGATAAAGCGATACAGGAGTATAAACGGGATCATGCTGCTGAAATTCAAAAAATACTTTCTGTTCTGGAGAGTTCCAAATCCACAGCAGTTGAAAAAACTGCTATGCGCAAATATGCACAATCTCTTTTTGGACGAAATGTCTTAATGCGAAAATTTGGTGTCAGAGGGGGTAAACTCGTTGCACAAACCACAACCCATAAATCCCTTTCAGCATTATTAGGATTAAAATCAAAAGCTAACACCATATCACGTGATGTAATAAGGGAAGACATACTAAAATCCAATAAGATGGTATTGCGTTCGGCTTTTGATGAACCAGCAGACGAAAATGCCGCTGATGGCGAGATAATAGCATCGGAAACTGAAAAAACTTTAAGTATCATCCGAAAATATGCCGACTCAAATAAAAAAGATGCAAAAGAAGCAGCTAAATCCCTCTATAAAAAATATACTAGAAGTGAAATGTCTGACGAACAAGTTCGTGAAACAATCAAGCTTTTAGACAAGAAAAAGTATTAAACATATCCACGATTCCTTTCAGTTTTCTTTACAAACAACTCCATTAAACCTCTCTTATCACCACCCTAATTTGGTTACAAGTGGTGATATCTTCATTTTTGATTTAAAAACAAACTTTTTCAAAATTCACTGACTGGTGATGTCACCCTCTGCATTCCTTCGTCCGGCGACGATTGTCGTTGCCTAAAAAGAATACTTTTTTGAAGGAAGGCAAATATGAATACCTCCGAAAAAATTGGTCAGCCAGTTGATGCTGGGCAGGAAACAGCGCCTGGGATAACCGCTGTGTTCATTTCCATTAATGATGTGGCGAAGATGCTGAATTGTTCCACTCGTCATGTTCGCCGACTGGCAGACTGGGGCAGAATTCCCAAACCTGTCAAACTAGGTGCGATTCTTCGTTGGGTAAAAGCTGATCTGGAAAGATGGGCCACAGATGGCTGCCCATCCAGCCGAAAGGCAGGTGCCAAATGAATCTTACCTACGAATATATGAAAAAAATGGGTTGGAGGATTACCGGATGGAATATAGACAATCCTCCTGAAATTGAGATTGCTTTTCGTCAGGGATTTTTATGGGCGGCCAAAGAATCATTAAAATTACCAACCCAAAAAATAGAATCCCGCTGTTTGGAGCTCCAACTCAAACGGAGCAATCTGGGTTTTTATCGCAAATGGGATGATGTTAAACATGCAGGACTTCGAGGCAAAAGTCATGGCTTCTGGTACGTGTTTGAACATCTGGATGCCGGTGGAACTCGCGAAAGCTGCCATCCATGGCTTGAGGCTGTTGAGAAATGGGCCAATGAAAATCCTCCGAGGATGGATTCTCGTTATGCCCTACCGCCGGGATTGCGATTTGAAAATGCTTTATCACCAAGGAGGAAATAACAATGAGTGAAAATGTTAAGAATATTCTCTGTCACTTTGAAAACGTCAAACAAACCGGGCCTGCACAATGGCAGGCCCGATGCCCGGCCCATGATGACAGGCATCCTTCGCTTTCTATCGGGCAAGGTCATGATGGCAGAATTCTGCTTAAATGTCATGCCAAATGCGCTACTAAAGATATTTTAAATGCTATTGGATTAACGGAGAAGGACTTGTTCGCTGATTCAAAGAACAAATCTGATATTCTCGCAACTTATAATTATTGCGACAGTGACGGCGTACTATTATATCAAGTGGTCAGATATAAAGATAAAAAGTTTAAACAGCGCCGGCCTGATGGAAAAGGCGGCTGGATTAATAACATCAAAGGTATTCCAAGAGTATTGTACAGATTACCTGACATTATTTCAGCTGATTCAGATGCGTGGATATTCATTGTTGAAGGCGAAAAGGATGCAGACAATATCGCTAAGATAGGTTTGATTGCAACAACAAACTCCGGCGGCGCGGGTAAATGGAACTATCTAAATGATTATTCAGCGTTATACAATCATAAAATAGTTGTCATCCCTGACAAAGATGAGCCGGGATACAGACATGGAGAAGATGTCTGCAAACATCTTTCCGGCAAAGTCAAAGAATTGCGGTATCTTATACTTGGCGGCAATGGCAAAGATACTACAGATTGGTTAAATGCAGAAGGTAATAAGGAAGAACTTTTGAACTTGGCTCAGACCGCTTTGATTTGGAAACCAGAAATAAAAATAGAACAACCATGGCCGGAGCCTCAAAAGCTGGATAATCCGCTGCCTGATGTTCAACCATTTGATCCAGAGTTGCTACCGTTTTCATTGCGAGCTCGAGTTGTTGATATTGCAGAAAGAATGCAATGTCCACCGGATTTCCCGGCAGTAGCAACAATGATTGCTCTTGCTGGTGTACTTGGCAGAAAAATTGGAATTCGTCCTAAACGATTTGATGATTGGACAGTCATACCAAATTTATGGGGTGCTCTTATTGGAAGGCCAAGTATTATGAAGACGCCACCGCTGAAAGCTGCATTGAAACCGCTCGATAAGCTTATTGAAATAGCAACCAACGATTATTCAAGTCAGCTTTCGGAATTTATAAAGCAAAAAGGAATTTTATTGCTCCGTAAAAATGTCATTGAAGGCAAAATAAAATCAGCAATGCGTGCTGACAAAGAATATGAGAAGTTAGCATTTGAACTTGCAACTATTGAATCGATAGCTCCACCAAAGCGTAAACGCTACGTTGTTAATGATTGCACAGTCCAAGCACTTGGTCAAATTTTATCAGATAATCCAAATGGCATCATAGTAGTGCGTGATGAATTAATTGGATTACTTAAAGTTCTGGAATCACAAGGTCAGGAAGCTGCTCGCGCATTTTATTTGGAGGGCTGGGACGGCAACGGCCGTCATGAAACAGACCGAATTGGAAGAGGCAACGTCCAAATCGAAGCAATATGTCTCTCTATAATAGGTACCATACAACCTGGACCATTGAAAGAATATCTTCGCCAGGCTGTCGAAGGCGGTATCGGTGATGATGGTTTAATGCAGAGATTCCAACTTGCTGTCTGGCCGGATGACCCAAAGGAATGGGTAAATGTAGATAGAGAGCCTGACATTAATGCTAGAGCAGATGCAATGGAAGCATTTACATACGCAGACAGTCTTACTCCTGAACAAATCGGCGCCCAAAGTGATCTATATGAACAAGGTGTTCCATTCCTGCATTTTACAGATATCGCGCAGCAACGCTTTGATCAGTGGATGTATGTACGTGAAAATATCCTGCGTCAGAATCAGTACGATGCTGTCATGGAATCTCATCTTACTAAATATCGAAGTTTAATACCTTCATTGGCTCTGTTGATTCATATCGCGGAAATGAAAACAGCACCTGTAGATATAGATGCATTGGAAAAGGCAATTAAATGGGGAGATTATTTGGCTACTCATGCTCACCGGATTTATGCCTCTGCATGCGGTACCGCTGATAGTCCTGAAAATCTTCTCGCCGGCAAAATTGAAAATGGCCATGTTGCAGATAGATTCACCACGAGGGATATCTCTGAACATCACTGGTCAGGATTAAACAAAAAGACTATTGTACAGGAAGCGGTAAAAAAACTTGTCGAACTCGGCTGGCTTCGTGAAGAAACATTATCCACAAAAGGCAGACCTTCGACGATTTACCACATTAATCCTCAAATAAAAGAAAATTGGTTTTCTGAAAAGAATTAGCTTGATGAGTTTGAAAAATTAGTGCTCACATGTCACAACTTGAAAGGAAAGAATTATGGCAAGTATATATCGTAAAACTTATACGCAGCATCTACCAAAAAATGCTGCAATTATCGAAAGAAACGGCAAGAAAATGGCAATGTGGATAGATGGCAAAGGTAAAAAGCATTATGACCAAATCACTACAGGTAAAAAGGGACAAATTAAGATTATCCGGTACAGTTCGCAGTATACGGCACAATTCAGGAATTCTGAAGGCCAGCTTGTTTATGAATCCACCGGTTGCCGGGATGAACAGGCAGCCAAACATGTCTTGGCTGAACTGGTAAAAAGGGAAGAACTTGTTAAAGCGGGTGTTATCTCTACTCAGCAGTGTCGAACTGCTGATCATGCAAAGTCATCACTTTATGAACATGTCAATGCATACCTTGAGCACCTTCATGCCAAAACAGTCCGAGGCAAACGGGTATCTATCGCACACAGAACAAATGTACAAAGGCAATTGGAAACATTAATTATCGATTGCAAGTTTAAAAGACTTATAGATATCACCCGCGACAGCATGGAACGCTGGATGAATCGAGCGGAACAAGGCGGCATGGGAGCCCGTACCAGAAATACTTATAGAGCGGCTGCAATTTCTTTTTGCAACTGGTGTGTTGAAACTGATAGAATGACGGCCAATCCATTATCAAGACTATGCGCTGCCGATGAACATGCGGACAAACGAAAACAACGCCGAGCGTTGACGGAAGAAGAAATGAATAGATTGTTTACCGCTACCAAACTTCGCCCTCTTGCTGAATATGGCCGTAAATCTCTGCCATTGCCCGCCGAAGAAAAGAAAGGTCATAAGTCTTGGCACAAAGAACCGCTTGTTTTTGAAAATTTGTCTGAACTGGCAAACAGGGCCAAAGAAATTTTAAAGGATAATCCCGATTTAACATCCGAAATGGAATGGCTCGGCTATGAGCGATCATTAATTTATAAAGTTCTCGCATTGACCGGTCTTCGTAAAAGCGAACTTGCCAGCATTACCATTGGTCAGGTCTGGCTAAATGCCAAGCAACCGTATCTCGAACTGAAAGCCAAGGATGAAAAAGCCGGACGTGGCGCACAAATACCATTACGAAATGATATTGCCGATGAGATTCGTACATTCATGCAGGAAAAATGCATGCGATTGCAGAAGGACTCAGAAAATAAATTCAGTCCGGTTGTTCTCCCTGCCGCCCTGCCATTGTTCAATATGCCGGATTCCATGGTAGGCGTATTTGACCGCGACATTGCCGCTGCAGGAATTGAAAAAGAAGATGAACGTGGACGAACGCTTGATGTCCATGCATTGAGGCATACGTTTGGAACTCATCTGAGCAAAGCCGGCGTTGCTCCTCGTGTTGCCCAAGCCGCAATGAGACATTCATCGATTCATTTGACAATGAACATTTACACGGATCCGACACTTCTGGATGTTGCGGGAGCTATTAATGCCCTGCCGAAGTTTACATCAACCCAATCAAATAGCGCCAAGATTATAAAAAGGTAATAAGATATATAAAACATGTCGCATTTTTTAACTTTTTATAACCTCTTTATTTTAAAGAAGTTAAAAAACAGCATATTTTGCAGAATTAAGATATATTAAGGCTTTCGGTTGTAGAACGGTTGTAACACATAAGATTTCATTCTTAAATGTTCTTTAACTATTTTTTTAGCCAATCAAGAAATTTGTTTCTTCATACTTTGTGCTATGCCAAACTAAAATCCAATTTTCTTAAATTTCTCAACAGTTTCAAAAATTGCTGCTATATTTTCATCTGATGTACCATAATCCATATTTATGCAACAAAGACCTACATTATTTAAGCTATCTACCTGTTTAAAAAAGCATTCAATATCACCTTTAACTTCTTGAGGTGTACATTCCTTAATCTTAACGGGAGACAGTCGTATATTGAAAAACGCATCAGGCAAAAGTTTGCGACAATAAGCAATATCTGAACCCCATCCAATATCGAAAAAACAGCAGTCTGGAATTTTAGAGTACCCCTCTGCCACAGTATGCATATTATTACCGCAATGATGAACTCCATATGGCTGAAGATTCTTAGACAATTCTATCTCATGTGGCAAAATAAAATGTTCATATTGTTTATTAGAAATCATTTGGATTGAGCAATTGCTATTTAAATTAATTGCAGAATCGACATTGAGAATACTGCGGTTGACACTTACCGAACTCGTACCTGTTAATCGGCGGATGTAGTTGACTATTTCTAGTACCGAATGATTAAGTTTTTTATAAATTCGATTTATCATTTCCGGTTGGTCAAAATACGCTATGAATAAATTTTCACCAACCAAATCTAATGCCAAGTTCTGCAGTGAATGCCAACCAATGTCTCCCTTAACATATCCAAACTTCTGTTTAAGTTCTTGAATCACCTTCACTAGTGCAGCAAATTCTTTGCACATTAATGGATCAGGTTCAGGCATAGAATCAAGTTGCTCAACAGTCATTTTACGACATACCACTTGAGGACTTGCATCAGGATAATATTTTATGTCGCATCCCCAAATTGCCGAAATTAAGAAGCCCGCAGCAAGATGTACAGGGCCAATTATAGGTTCTGGAACGGGATTTTTTTGACCATATCCATACTGTCCAAATTTCTCATAAAGAATTTGTGACATTTTTTGCTCAATCATTAATCGAATATCCGGGTTAAAAAAATAGTCCCAACCAAATGTTATGCCATAGTTCTTATACCACCAATTCGGATGAAATACTATTTCGACTGGCAAAAATATTTTGGGTTCAATTTTCATGTATTTTAATATCTTTTTAAATTCAGCACAGAGTGACGTATATATACAGAAAACACTGTTAAGGCAAGAAAGAAAACTGTAAGAATTATCCAGCCTATCGAATGTAAATTTCTTTTATTTACTCAGCACGAGATGAATCATCTGTCGCAGGCTCAACAGACGATACACGACCATCGTCGCCGGTCTGACGAACAACGGACCGCAGAGTCTTAAACATATCCTTAAAATCTCTAATGCCGCCCCACAAAAACCAAACTGTTGTAATTAAACCGAGAAAAATTGTGAGTTCAATTTTGAAATGCCAAAACGCCAGCCACCATTTATCCGTAGTACCCCAGATGAAATGGTATGCGGTAACAAACAGGAAAAATACTGTCCAGCCCAAAGTCCAGAAAGTCAACGCATAATATTGGAATTTGTCCCATGCTGTGAATTCAGCGGTTGGCAATAAAGCTTTCAAACCTGTTGCCGGAAGAATTACTTCTTTTTTGTGTTCCCCCTTAATGGCATATTGGCCGCGATGCAGCATTTTGTCCATATTGAAAGCCGGTCTTCGCATTATTAAACACGACCATAATGAACCGCATAGATAAGCAACGATTGCACAACATATCGCAAAAACATTTATCTGCATTCCGTTATATGGAAATTCGTTTGAATTCTTAAGAACGAAATCGCTGTTTGGAAACCATGCACTCAAAACAGGAACTATATCCGGCCAAACCTGTCTTATAAGCAGACCACCAAAAGCAAGTATACATCCTACCAGCATACCCATCCACGCTCCCGCTGTCGAACCACGTTTCCAATACAAGCCGCCAACAATAACCGAACCGGCACCACCAAGAAAAATCGCACCGGTAAGATTGATGTACATCAAAAGAAAATCATTTTGACGGAATAACAAACTGAAACAAAACACAAATACCGCAACAAATGCAGTTGAAAAACGCAACAGAATAATATGACCGCGAGTTGAAAAACCGGTTTTACGGAATGGAAGAATAACATCCTGAATTAAAACACTGCCCCACGAATGAAGGTAAGTTCCATCAGCGGCCATAGTACCGGCAAGCATAACCGCAGCAAAAAGACCGAGTATGCCAACGGGCAAAATTCTACTCAATGCTAGAGGCACGATCATCTGTTTTTGGATTGTGGGATTTTCGATGGTACCGACGGCAGCGTTGACCAACTGCGCTTTATCCGCAAAATCTGGATGATGCATAAATGTATAAGCACAGATAGGCAACAGCGTTATCAGAAGTATCTGAAGCAATTGCCGCCAGCTTCCAATGATGCGGGACATTTTAGCCTCGTGCGCATTTTTTGCAGCAGCCATAAAACCCTGCCCGCCCTGCCATGCCATATAAGCGTAAACTCCGACAAATATCTGCATCATAAAGAAGCTGAAATTAAATCCTTCGGCTTCAGAGGTTTTAAAAGGATTAACCATAGAGGCCTTTTCAGGAGCCTGCAAGAGAGCGGTACAAATCTGGTTCCAATCAAAAATCCACAGCAGTGATGCTAAAATCACTAAAAAAACAATTAGACAGAACATGCCTTGAAAAAACTCAGTTACAACGATAACAATCATTCCGCCTAAAAATATAAACAATAATACTATTGAAAGCTCAATAATCATGATAACAGCAAAGGTGGGAACGGATTGGCCGAGAATCACTATTGTTTCAGGCAGACCACAAAAATAAATAAAAAAACGAGCCGCTACTGCCGGAAAAATACCCATATTGATGATACCGGTCAGCCATGCTAAAATTCCGCAAAAAACCCTGAAATTACGGCTATAACGTATTTCAAAGAATTGCGCCATAGTCATTGCACGAGTTTCACGATAACGGTATATTATCCAGCCGGAAATAGTCAACACCAAAAAAAATGGCGATTTTATGAGCCACCACCATGTTGCGCAAAAACCTGAACGATAAAACATCTCAAACATAGCGACGAAACTGATAGCTCCTAAACCTACCATCTCTTGCGATATGTTCAGCAAATATCGGCCCGCACATCTGTTGGCAACAAGAAAATCTGAAACGCTTTTGCAGTAACGTCTGATGTATATTGATACGAACGCCAAAAAAACAAGAAAACCTACTAAGATAGTCCAATCAATCCAATGCATCCATTACCTCTAACTTATTCCATATTAAGGACAGAATAAAAGATTTGTATAAAATATGAAAACGTGAACCACCCTCAGTATTTGATGGTTCACGTTGTTAAAACACAAAGTTATTAAGTTATTTGCAATACTCCTCATTTGCGGGGTCGCTGCAATCAATCGTGCAATTTAAACCTTCGGGATCATTGCACAAGAGCCATACTTTGGCAAATTCGGCAAAATCCTTGAGATCGACATAACAATCGTTGTTTATATCGCCAGCAATTTTTTCAGACAATTGGCCACATTGCATACCATTGACAAAAAATGCGCCTGTTGAAAATTTAAACAAGTCGCCGGTTCCGCCGGGTAATGTCAATGTCAACCGGTATGTATTTGCGCCCGTCTGGACGTAAGTAAGATCATCGCATTGTTCGGCGGTTGAGATAAGTTCAATAAGACCTGTTTGACGATTGAGCCTTTGAAGGTTTTGTATGCCGCTTGAAGCAAAATTAAAATTAATTTGGATTGTTTGCTGGGCATCAATAGCATTTAAGTTATAACCATGTTTGCAATTTGTGACCATGAAATATATCTGATTTGAATAATTCGGTCCGTCATCTTCTTCTAGCATCGGATGGAAATAACCAACTATAACCTCAGCCGGATTTGCACTTGTAACAGAAATATTTGTGATATACGGGTCAGATGCGCCGGCTTGCCATGCAGTATTTCTCGATGGAACAGTTCCTAAAGTTGCAAAACGTACATCATAACTTTGCAGATAAACAAGTGAGCTACCGATGTTCCTGATTTCCTGATTACTTTGGGCAACCTGGTAAAACAGCGATGTCGGATGTGCGGTACCTCGCAAATCTGAGAATAAAACCGGCTGAAGCGGTGTACTACTGCCCCATCCATCATAGACGAAACTGTCTAACGTTTTATAACCATATACAAGGGATGTAAACTGGTCAAATCGAGCATCTGATTCACTTGGAACACGGAGGTCATCCACGCCAATAAATGTCTGGAGATATGTACCATAAGGTATTCCGTTGGCCAACGCAATCTGGCGAAATTGTGCCAGACGCGGGAAATGATGAGTGTCGTGCGGTGCCGGAGGGGTGCCATTGTAGAATGGATAATCATCATAAATAAGCATGTCCGGCTGGACAGTATTAACGAAAGCTTCGATAGCACTGTCGGCATAATCCTGGTTGTAACCGGGACCGCCCATTATTACAGTAGTTACAGGCACATCGGGATAAACAGCACGCGTTGCGGCATATTTAGCAGCTAAATCATTCAATACAGCCGTATCTACAACGCTTGGTGAAAAATTAACCGTAAAGTCCGGCTCATGCCCAATCTCATAACAAAACCGATACTGATATGGACCATCTTCGCCAGGAACAATGTCAGGACTGGGCGTAAGTTCGTTTACATTGTTTCCCTGCAATCTCCAAAGGATTTGCTTGTCTTCCGTTAAAGTAATTCCGCTGCGAGCTTGTCCCCAATCTACTGTGGTAAAGTTAGATTCTAACCATCGACTCTGGTTAAAGGCATACTGACCAGTTACGTCATGTACAGTGGCAGCTACCTGGAACCCTTTTTCACGCAAGACTTGATGACCAATATCTAAGGTCGAGAACGCGGTATTCGCAGAAATCACCAGACACAGACTTACCAACGTTAACCAAATGCTTGTTAACTTCATCATTCTAATTACCTCTAATTGGCTGATTTTTGTTAATAGGCCTCGCCAACAAAGACGAGGCCATAACATAATTTACATTATTTGCGACGAATCAATAAACCGCCTAAGCATAAAATAATCATTGTAGCCGGTTCAGGAATAATCGTCAGGTCATAGTCGATTTCGAGCATAGGGCGATAGCCGGGAGTCGTATTAAATGCTTCACTGTAGAAATCAACATAGTTGCTAGTACTTCCAGACTCTACATCGGCTTTTAATATAAAGCTTGCACTTGTATCATTTCCGCTGACCCAATTTTTAATTACATCTATACCTGCGCCTGTAATATCAAATGTGAGCGGTGTCAGAGTTGGGCCGGCATTACCGCCTGGGTTAATCCAGCGAACAGTATCAAGCACATCACCATAATTTGTGCCAACACCAGGACCGCCTACCCAAGATTGAGACAGGTCGGTTCTCTTCAAATTCCAAGTGGTATACATTTCAGTCCATCCCTCATCTGTGCTGTCGAGAACTCTTAATTCACAATACCCTGTACCTTCAAAAGCAGTATCCGTTGTGAGTATTAATCTTGCCCCAACAATCTGGTAGTCCGCAAAACCAACATCAACACCATGATATTTATCGTCGAGATAATTGAAACGGATAAGGCTTCGTTTAATGCCAGTACTGTCGGTCTGATAACCGACACGCAACATAGCATTATTGATACCGCTCCCATCGCTTCTCATCCACAAAGATTCTGTACTTGAATATGTAGAACCACCAACAGTCAAACCATTTTGCACTTGTAATGTTTGAATCGCTGCACCAGCAGTTGCTGCAAACATTACCAACATCACTATACAAATCATACTTCTTAACATTTTCCTTACCTCCAAATAAAAAATTATATTTCAGTTCTGCTGCCTTACAGCAAAAACACTATTTTTGACAATCAGGATCCTGTGGATTATTACACCATATCCATCGTTCAACTATTGCACTTAGGTCTTGTAGATCTACTACGCAGTCTTCGTTGATATCAGCTTTTAACATCAGACCCGCAAGTCTTGCATCATCACAGGTTGAGATTGAATCTGAAACATAGAAAATCTCGAGTTTGGGTTTGAGATAATCGCCTGTTGAAGTTTGTTCACTATAAAAATCAATGTAGTTGTATGTATTCGAATCCCCTGTTTCAACATCAGATTTTAATAAAAACGCCGCATCAGTGTTGGAACCTGTAACCCATGCTCTTACTACTTCAAGAGCGTCACCTTCGAGATCAAATATTTTTTGAGTATCAGCATGTGCAGTTTTGCAATATTTTGAATCCTGTACAGGTCCATAACTGTTCTCCGCACCCGCGGCTCCAACCCAATCGATATCAGGTAGCGTGGGATAAGCAGAGCGTTTTTTATTCCATGTGCAATACATTTCCGTCCAATCTTCGTCAGAAGTATTCATAATCCGCAGTTCACAATTTGCTTTGCCTACGTAAGAGGAATCGAGAGTAAGTATTATTCTTGCAGCAATAATATCATTGGTATCAATGCCTAAATCTACATTTGCCCAATGCGAAAGCTGACCAAATCTGATTAAACTTCTGTATTGTGTCATATAGCTGCCCAATGGATACTGGTATCCAACTCGCATTATACCGTTAAGACCAAGATTGGTATTAGGAACACCACTATCAAGCCAAACAGATTCTGTACCGTCATATATTTCGCCGGCTACAGTAAGACCGTTCTGTATCTCTATCTTAGCCGTGGGAATATAACTTATCCTAAAAAGTGGTTTTACTATAGCCGGATAAACCTCAGGCGGGGCATCTTCGCTGAAAAAGTCCAGATAATCCATGCCTGTACCTTCTTCAACTTCAGCTTTAAGCATGAAAGTACCGCTTGTATTATCGCCTGTTATCCAATCCTTTACCGTTTGCATAGCGGAATCTGCGGACAGGTCGAATTCCACTCTATAGGCGCTATTCGGATCGCCTGGCACATAACGTGGAGTATTTATATCCCCTGCACCTGTGTTCCACGCAAATGTATCAATAATATCACCATAATTTGTTCCCAAACCCGGCCCCCCTGCCCATGCGAGCATTGGAACATAATCGGTTCTCTTCCAGTTCCAACTGGTGTACATTTCTGTCCAGTCAAGATCATTCTGATTTATAACTCGTAATTCACAAATACCGGCTCCTTCAAATGATGCATCTGTTGTCATTATCAGTTTGGCATTAAGCATAGCCCCAACAGGAAAACCCAAATCATCATAACTTTCTACACCAACCCAGGGTGATAATTCGTTAAAACGAATTATTGTCCGGAACGCATTGTTGATTTCCCAGTATGAATCATATTGGTTACCAACTCTGCAAATGCCGTTAAGGCCATATCGGGTATTTGGATTTAAGGAACTCATCCATGCTGACTCTGTACCGCCGCCTAAACCATATTCTTTATCATTGATCGTCAATCCTTCCTGAATATCGATTGTTCTGACAGGTACGTAATTTATTACTAATTTGGGCTTATATTCAGCATTAACAGCATTTTGCTCACTATAAAAATCGAGATAATTATTGCCGCTGCCACTTTCAGAAGCTGCTTTAAGTACAATGGTTTTGCCGGTATTTGAACCGCTAACCCATTCTTTTACCGCATTAAGAGCTTCTCCGGTAAGCTGGAATTCCATTTGAGTATTTGTCGGCCCGCCGCTTGCCCAGTTTGCAGAATAAACAACACCACCCAAATTTGTACCAATTCCAGCGCCCGATGACCATGGCTCAACTGGCACAATGTCCGTGCGTTTTGTATTCCATGTTGAATACATTTGCGTCCAGTCTTCATCTGTCAAACCAAGAACTCGTAACTCGCAAATCCCCGTTCCTTCAAAAGAAGAATCGGTTGTAAGGATTAATTTTGCGGAAATTATACCTTCTGTTGAGATGCCAAGATTTACATCATGAACCATCGAAAGCTGGTTAAAACGAATCAAGGTTCTATAAACATCTGTTCCACCATTTTGATATCCAACTCGGCAGATAGCATTCAGCCCATAATTTGTATCGGGGTTTGCTTTACTGATCCAGGCGGATTCAGTACCGGAATAAGTATCAGAACCAACCGTAAGCCCATCCTGAATAGTGATTCTGTTGATCGCAAAACTTGCGGAAAATGAGGAAAATAAAAATAATATGGTTACGATTAGTGTTCTAAACCAATTAATGTTTTTCATCTTTCTTCCTAATTTAAATGTGTTTCAAAATCTTCTATACACCTTCTATACTTTGCTATGCACTGTCGAACCTTCTTTAAATTCGACAGATTCAAAAATTACTTCAGGCATATCCTTCCCCAAATAAAGCTGCTCTAAAACATCCATGGCTTTTCTTCCCAATTGGGGCCAATTACAAGCAACATGTGAAATCGAATGACCCGGCCAATAAGTTTCAATAGGATAAAGACCATAATCAAATGTGATAACTGATAAGTTTTTTTCGAGCTTAGCCCTGAATTCTGCGTCAGCTATCAGAGGTAACAAGTAACTTGAAGATGTCAAAACATAGGCGCTGACCTCAGGATGAATTGGTTCGTAGAACTCCATCAATAACTTGGCAAGTTTGTCACGAACGAAAGGCTTTATATCCAAATAATGTTGCTTGGGATCAAAAACCGTACCACGATTTTCAAAAACTTGCTCAAGCGCGTTTAACCAATTTTGGCTGTACGCTGCAAGAACACCGGCACCGATTACCGTATAATCTTTATGCCCTTTGCTGATCAGGTGAGAATCGATAAGACTGACAACCTTGCTATAATCCGGCATTACATGATGAAAACCTTTGCCGAGATAACTTCGACCCAAAACCACGCTTGGCAAATGGCAAGCAGTATGTTCAATTACCGGCAATTGTTCGTTTTCAGGATGCACCCATACCACACCTGCAAGTTCATTTTCAGCGGTACGTTCCATCCATTTCTGTTCATCATGAGAATGCCTGTCTGCATGAAGCACACTGATACGACACTTATGCTCATCAGCCCATCTTGCAATACCCTCGAAAACATTAGAAGTAAACCATGCACTGGTTGAATCAGCCCACCAGGGCGGGATAAAACCAATAGTGGCGCCTTTAAGACTGCCCTTTGCAGCATATCGAATAGGTTGAAGATATGTACCTTTTCCTCTTCTGCGAATTACCGCCCCGCTTCTTTCAAGTTCCGCCAAAGCACGCCGGACGGTATCACGCCCAACATTTAAATCCTTTGCCAAGTCTCGTTCTACGGGCAAACGCAAAGGCTCTTTAATGTTACCGCGTTTACTCTGCAGCTTTTCAACGATTGTATCATATATAACTGCTGGCATATATTACCTTAAAAAACTTTGTCTGGTATGGTGTCAAGTTTACAAACCAATACCCCCTTTGTCAACACCAAAATTAAGAAATCACAAAAAAGTAATTAAAAATCAATACAATATAAGCATAACATCTTTATTTTTAATTAGTTATAAACATAGTTGAAAACTATTGCATCACTGCCAAACACCGGTACATATCATCGTACAATTTAAATATCGTCATTTTTAGCCTTAAAATAGGTCTTTATAACAAACCAAAATCGTTAAAAGAATAATTAAATTTATTTACATCTTGACTTTCGGCACAGCAAAAGTTATAAACACATAAATGGTTGGTGTTAGTTTGTAGTTGGTTTGCATACTTACATAAAGGAATATCGAATTGAACTTGTTAACCAGTTTTAAATTGCTTCTTATGCCATTCTTCATTGTATCTATATTATTTGCGGGCACATCGCATATTAATATGTTTTTTGAGAATGACCTTTATCCTAAGGCTGTTTTTATTTCCAAGAAAAATATAGATGTCAATGAATTTAAAGCAGTTGAACCTTATAATAATATAAACATAACACTCGATGGTCCTAATAATATTACTGCTCTGCAATTTACGCCAACAAAAGAATCCAAGCAAACAACTGCCGAGTTAATGGTGGCTGTAAAACCAAATACCTATTACCAATTCAGCGCTATAACCAAATCCAGCAGTGTCGGAGTGAATAATAGTCCTTATTGTTACATATCGCTTCGCTGGTTTGATAAGAACGGTTCAACAGTCGCATGCCGTGACAAATTAATGTCAAGGCCTGGCGGAGAGGCAAACTGGAATCTTAAAGAACTGAAAGCCTTCTCCCCCGTTTCTGCTGCCCATGCCAAGTTATCTCTTGTCGCGGGGTGGAATGAATCAGAGCCAAATTCATCAATATTGTTTACGGAAACAGCTTTTTCAGAAATGAGCCTGGCACCGTTAAAAATAAATATTTTCCCACGAGTACTTCAAAGCCAAACAGAGAAATTTTCCATCAACATTTCACGTATGCATCAAACAAGTATTACAACTGATTGCAGGATGGATGTAGAATTAATTGATGCTGATGATAAAGTTATAAATAAATGGATGAGTCCGAATTTAATGACACTTCCATGGGTTATTGAGACGTCTTTACCTCAAAAAGCCAAGTCTAATTATTTCGTTCGTGTTCGTCTGACGCCAATAAAAGGTCCGCTTGAACCATCTTTTGAGACAATAGAACCTGTTCTTGTTTCCAATTCAGCGCTTGAGAAATTGAAGGATGGAAAATTTGTTTTAAACGGAAAAAAACGCCTAATAATGGGAATGTATCACGCCAGAGAAGATGATTACGCCATACTAAAAGAGGCCGGTATAAACACCATAATTTTGAAATCTTATGAGCCTGAAAAAGCCATTTCAGCTTTAGATTATATTTCTGAACTGGGACTTAATGCGTTTTGCACTATTGGCGGAGGGGGACAAACACGTGCCAATATTAAGCGAATTGAACCTGTTGTGCGAGCGGTTAAAAACCATAAAGCGCTTATTGCATGGGACCTGATGGATGAACCAACCCGTAAAGGTGTGGGACCAAGAGAAATAGGCTGGTATAATACTTGGGTACATTCTATATCGCCAGATATTCCAACAGTCGTTAATTCCTGCGGGCCAGAGACTTTTGCAAATTTCGCATCCTCTGTTGATGTTTTCAGTGTTGACCCATATCCGATGTACACATGGTCTGATTATGGTTTGGATAACGCAGATTTTGCTCAAGTGCATCAATGGATGTCTCTTGTTAAAGAGAACACTTTAGCAAACCGTGGTTTTTTAGGCGTTGTGGAATGTTTTACTTTCGACAAGAAACGTCAGACAGTGCCTAATTATGCACAATTACGTAACATGGTTTATCAGGTACTGGCATCAGGCGCTTCAGGGATTTTCTATTACAGCCTCCGTGAGCCAGGTTGGTATCTTCCCGATGAACCACAATTCGAATACATCAAAAAAATCAATACTGAGATACTAAAGTTTGAAGATTATTTTATGTCGGAACCAATTACCAAATCGCAGGATTTTGTAGCGATTAAGCCCGAAAATCATGACAGAATCGTTTATTCTTTTTGGAAAAATCATAATAAGTTTCTGCTTGTAATCATTAACACAGATTCAAAAGCTCAGGTTG
>Ga0154577_1101_pt3 | contig 19256 bp, 15 predicted proteins | sample RifGroF2_FD_116006 | JGI IMG/M metagenome (GOLD analysis project Ga0154577, IMG submission 116006) | Planctomycetes bacterium GWF2_42_9
TCGACCCGTTTTCGAAGCAATGGGCAGAACAATTACATATTGCGGCCCATCAGGTTCTGGACAGATAACAAAACTCGCGAATCAAATTATGGTCGCTCATACGGTAATGAGTACGGCCGAAGGTTTGGCATTTGCCAAACAAGCCGGCCTGGATTTGCAGACAACACTCGAAGCAACTGTCGCAGGCGCGGCGGGAAGTTATTCACTGAAAGTTTTGGGCGCAAAAATTATCGCGGGTGATTTCAAACCGACGTTTATGATTGATTTGCAGGTGAAGGATTTAAGACTTGTTCTGGAATACGCGGAAAAGATTGGCCAGCCTTTGCCCGGCATTACGATGGTAAAGCAACTGTTCGAGGTTTTGCAAAAGCAAGGCCGCGGCCGCGACGGCACTCAATCTCTCTATGATGTAATTCGCCAATTAGCAAAATAAATAAAGCGCAAGGGATTTGCAAATTTGCGCAGGCAGGTCAAAAAACAGGGGTAAAATCAAAGTATTTTTCATACTTTTCCAGACTTTTTCATAGAAAATTAGGGAAAATTTCGTTTTTTCATAGTTTTTCACGATTTTTCAAAGAGTGCGATTGCGCGGTTTTTCAAAATGCCTTTGTTTCAAAAAAATAATGAGGGTGGGTTTTTTCGAGGTAAATTTCAAATCATCAAACTTGCATCTATTTTAAAAAAAATGCGCGGAGTTTAAAAAACGTGCGGGAATTTTGAAAATGTAGTTTTTGCGACTTGCGTGAATTTAAGTGAAAAACTAAAAGTGTAAAGTGAAAAGTTGTGGAATCGCTTCGCGGGAATAATCGGGGGCTTTCGCTTCGAATGCTGCTTTGCTTTAAGGCGTGTTCTGCGAACACTGTAAAAAAATAAAAACAACCTCTCCCAAAGCGAGCTTTGTCCAAGGTTATTATTTTATTTTTTTTTATCGCTTTGCGTTTTTGCCTTAAAGCAGATAACAGCGTGGGCTGAAGCCCACCCTACAAAACCAAAATCCGAAATTCAAATGTTCAAAATTATGATGTAATCCACAATTGGCAAAATAATCATTCCATCCAATTTTCGGCAAAAGCTGCGAAGTCGAGGAAGTTTACAAAATCATCATCTCCTGCAATGTCTGCATTGTACGCATCGTACTCTAGCCATTCGTAAGCAAAATTCGACAGCTCAATAAAATCGCCATCCCAGTTTTTCGCAAAGATATCCCAATCAAGGAAATTTACGATATGCAAATTATCCGCGCTGTATAAATCGTAATTCAATTCTTCACAAAGCCACTGCGACATAAAAATATATAAGTCCGCGAAATCGACTATGCCGTCGTTATTCAAATCGCCTGCAAATACAACCTCATACGAAAGGCGAGGATAATCATTGACAGGCATTTGCCAATAATCGTTCGTGCCGTTGGAAGTTTCGCCAATAAAATCCCAGCCTGCGTTTGTAAATGTCGATAGCGTTTGCATCTCGGTGGTTGTTTTTCCGACAACATAGCTTGAACTGCCTTCGCCGATACCGTTATTCAGGCCGCTTGTGTTTTTATCCCAGAAACATCCGCGGATTATTCCCGTTCCGCTAAACATTCCAAGAAGTCCGCCTTTATATTGCGATGAACCTGCGGTCGAAGGCTGACCTGTTGAATAACAGTTGCGAAGCACTGCCGTGGAATCACCCGACATAATGCCGAGAAATCCGCCAGCATAGGAAGAATTTGACGAAGCATAAACTGAACCGCTGCTATAGCAATTTAGAATTGATGAATTATATTGATTGCCGACAAGGCCGCCTGCGAAAGACGTTCGTGAAATATAGAAAACCGAATTAACCGAACATTCGCTAAAGCAGCTTTTAATTGTGCCTTTGTTGGTCGAGCCAACCAGACCGCCCGCATAAGTTGCAGAGATACCTGAAAATGTTGAGAATACCGAAACGCTGCCCGTACTGAAGCAATTCGAATCCGTTCCGTTATCCTGATAGCCGATCAGAGCACCCGCGCCGGTGCAATGGCCGTTGATGTTTACATTTTCCAGGCCGAGGTTTTTGATTGTCGCGTAACTCGTATAGCCGAACATACCTATATAATAATAGTTGAAGATTGGGTTTGTGTATGTGAGGTTTGAAATCGTGTGGCCGTTGCCGTCGAAAGTACCGGTGAAAGGTTTTGAAGTATTGCCGATGATCTTGTATTGCGAGCCGCTATAAGCGGACATATTTACATCGGCTGTGAGTTTGAAGTATTTATTCCAATCGTTGGGATCGAGTCCAATGGAATTCACATCCGCGGCTGTCGAGATTAAATATGGGTTTGAAATAGTTCCGCTGCCGCCAGAATACGTTAATGCGTATGCAGAGACCGACAAGTATGCAATAGAAAAGAAAATACAGCTTTTCAAATGACCTTTCATCTTTCTTCTTCCAATGCAATCATATTATAGATTCATAAATATGAAATGTCAAGCTGAAAGGTCTGTTTTTGTTAAAATAGATAGAGTTGTAAAAATGGACAAACTGTAAAGGTTTTAATGATTAGGTTGAATCGCTAAAAACTAGCTTTTTAGAGTTGCCAGTCTGCTGGATAATGAATGCTTGTAGCCGGAATGTTAAAACTTCTGGCAAGATTTTCAACGAGTTCTTCAGTCCTGCTGACTTGATAATTTGAAGCGCCTTCCGGCTTTTCGCCGACTACACAGACGCGGATCGTCTTGCTGCTGCCGTACCAGCCGCCCGAAGGCAGAGCTGACCATTGATTGAGCCACTTTTCAGTCGGCTGAATCTGGCCATCAAGGCCGCCAAGGCTGTTACAAACGAGGAAATGGAAATTGAGGTCGTCCGAGTTTGTCAGGCCGGCAAGAGATGCGATTTGTGCGAGGTCGCCGCCTTTTGTATTGCTGTAGTAAATTTCAATCTTATCCCACCTGTCAGCGGTGGTCTGCTGGCGAGTGATTGTTACAGAATTGATCGAACCAAGAGACGAATAGCTGGCAAGACTGAATGCACCGGCTGATATCGACTGATTATCGAGTGCCATCAGCACTGCTGCACCTGCCGTCATAGAGACTACAAGGCATACTAAAATCTTAGCTTGTCTTGGTTGGTTTGTCATTTACTAATCCATTAATTATTATTCGGACCTTCCGCCCTCTGCTTAAGTCTAACACTTTGCGGAGGTTATTGGCACAATACCAATATATATGTCCTATCGTCAAAAGAGGAAAATTTTTTTAGGAAATTCGCAACAAAATCTGAAAAAATTAAAAATTTTTTTTGTGCATTTTGTCGCAGTGTGCCAAAAGTAGAAATATAATCACTTCTTTTTAGGTTGAGTGCGTTTCTTTTGAGGGGAAAAATTCAGACGACAAATTAGAAAAACTCGCGGCAAAAACTAACTGTTATTCTGTTAGATGCGCTTTCGTATAATACTCTTTTTTGATGATTAAACCGCAAAAATAAGAAAATAACGAGTTTAACGGCTATGCAAACTTTATCGCGCCGCAGAACCAGTTGCGAAAGAAAAACAATTCTTTTTTCAGACGTTGAAATCGAGATCAGTCTTTGATAAGTCCGCAGACGATGATACAAAATTTTATTCTGTTTTCTTTTTGTGAATTTGTGAAAAATATTTTACCAAGAGAAGGCAATGTTTGAATTTTTTCTTTATCGCTTTGAATTTCCGGCGCAATGTAGACAAATTGCCCCGGCCGAATTTGTGAATTTAAATTAACCGACTCAAAATCATATTGCCATGCGGGCAACTTCTTATCGTCAACTTTTTTACGTAAGGTCTTATAAATAGGGTTAATGTTTAACTGACAGACCTGTTTAAGACCGATAAGTGATTTTACACTGAAATCAAACACAAGATTTCCAGCAGGCAGGCCCATTGCGGCCGCTGCTTCGTTGCCTGTTTTATAGTTTACAGATGTCCCTTGCGGAAAGGCAACAACTTCAACTTGCTCGTTTATGCCCTCATTCATAAATAACGTAACACGTTTTGCAATAGTTACGTTTGCGTCAGTCAAACGGCTTTCAATTTCCGGCCAATTACTCACATCGCCGTTGCCAAAGCTAAGTTCATTTTCAGAATAATCAATTCCTGTTTGTAATTGACTGCCGCCTTTGAGCAATACCTGTATATTCGAAAATTTGTCTGCGTCAACTTCGAAAAAGATGATAGATAACCCGGCGATCATTTTGCCAGTATATTGCGGGCCGCCTTTGGGCATCAGATCGGGCAAACGAATAATCTCCTGCTGATTCTTCTTTTGCTGGCTCTCGCAGCCGCTGAACACAAGCACCAATACCATTAATATAGTTATATGTTGAAATATTTTCATTTGGACAGATAGTAATATGATTGAACAAAGATGTAAAGAAATAAGGAAGCAAGGCTCGGTAAGCTAATACTAAATTTCAAAATGCGGCCGTGTGCAAAACTGAAACGCGATATGTTTTTTGCCGGGCTTGGGTTGGATTTCCGCTACGCGAATGACTTTGCCGTAAGCCCAAAATTTACCTGCAATAATATCGCTGATGTTTTGAGGAGGTACATCCATTTCGATGTTAAAAATATCGCCTGCGTTGATTTCAGTATGGCTTGAACTTTCAGCAAGCAGCCCCTCTGGGCTTATGTTTACACTGTTGCAAATAAAGTTGTGATCATTCACCGTACCGATTTTCTTACATAAAATATCGGTTCTAATAGTCAAACGCCGACATTTTCTTCTTTCCATTTCTCCTACCATCACATCCTACCAGTCTAAAATAATGAAATATCATTTCTAATACGAAACGCTCATATAACTTGCAAAAGATATACCATTTACGCAACCTTTAACGGCTTGCAATAAATTTTGATATAATATACTATAAATTAAAGGTTTATAGTTGGCAGATGTTTATTTTTAAACCAGGTAAGTTGTAAAAATGGCAAACATTGTTTAAAAAGTACATCAAATTTTCTTCCTGATACGTTAAATTGTTTTATAAGTGTGTTTTTTTTAACGAGTTTGAGTCATTGTTGTCTTTTTGCAACATTAGTGGTTGACAAAACTCGGCGCTGATACCTATAATGTGCAAAATATGCCTAAAAATGTAAAACAAGGTATTTTGGCTAAAGATGTTAAAGATGATGATGCTTCTTTGGTTCTGCAATCACTTCCGATAGGTCTCATTGTCTTTGATAAAGAATTAAAAGTACAAAGCGCAAATCCTTATGCGATTGAATGCGTTAGGATTCAACCAAACGCTGATGCGACTTTGGCAATCGGCACTAATCAAAATATATGGGGAAGCTGGAATACGATTCTTTTGGATGTTCTAAATACCGGGACAATGCGGCGGTTTGATAATGTAAGTTACAGTTTCGATGGTAAACAAGCGATACTTCAAATCATCTGCTCGGCTATGAAATCCGATCAGAGCGGTATCATTCTCCTCGAAAATATAACCGAAAAGGCTACGCTCCAAAAACAATTTGCTCATAATGAACGCCTTACCTCGCTGGGCAAACTCGCAAGCAAAGTAGCTCACGAATTAAATAACCCTATCGATGGCGTTTTGCGGTATATCAATCTTGCAAAAAGAATCATCGCCGAACAGGGACTTACAAAGCCAGTCGAATACCTCGAAAACGCGGCCGATGGTTTAAAAAGAATGATTGGCATTATTACGGAGCTTTTGGAATTTTCACGTAACAGGCACTCAACTCTTGAAGACACACCAATCGATAAAATTATTGATGACGCGGTTAAATTTTATGAACCGGCAGTTCTGGCAGCTTCAATTCAAATCGAGAAACAATATGCAAACTCGCTTCCAAAGATCAAGGGTGGAAATTTATTCCAGGTATTCAGCAATCTAATTAAAAACGCAATTGAAGCAATGCCTGACGGCGGGAAAATTACTATCAGCGCTTTAGTTTCGGGTGGAAAGATTATTATAAAATTCCGCGACACAGGTCAGGGCATCGACCCACAAGCGGGCAATTCAATTTTTGAGCCTTTCTTTTCGACCAAAGGTGGAAAAGGAACAGGTTTAGGTTTGGCAATTTGCAGAGACATCATTGAGAAATATAACGGCACAATCACAGCGGAAAATGCGCCCGACAAAGGCAGCATCTTTACAGTTTATTTACCAATAAATAAGTGAAGTGAATTATGAATCCGGGAAATATTTTAATAGTTGATGATGATAAAATTATTCTTGATTCGCTCTGCGAATTTTTGAAACTCGAAGGCTACAGTATTCTTGGCGCCGATTCTTTCAAGCAGGCGATAAGCAGACTGCAAAAAAATAAATTCTCGCTCGTTATCACCGATGTGAATTTGCCGGACGGCAGCGGGTTTGAACTGCTGAATCTTATCAAACAAAATTATCCGCAGACGGTTGTCATTATAGTTACCGGTTATGGCACGATCGAAAGCGCGGTCGAGGCGATCAAACTCGGCGCGTATGATTATCTTACAAAACCGATAATCGATGACGAACTTCGACTCACAATAGAAAGAGCATTAAAGCAGCAATCGCTTATCTGCGAAAATGAACAGCTCAAAAGCCAGCTTGTACATAAATATAGTTTGGAAAACGTCATCAGCCAGGATTACAAGATGGCGAAAATATTTGATCTTATCGAAGCGGTCGCAGACAGCAGATCGAATATTCTCATGACCGGCTCAAGCGGAACTGGCAAAACAATGCTCGCAAGAGCCGTTCATTACCGTTCGAGCAGAAGAGAAAAACCGTTCGTCGAAGTAAACTGCGGCGCGCTGCCGGAAACACTGCTAGAAAGCGAACTGTTCGGCCACGTCAAAGGTTCATTCACAGGCGCAATCAGCGACAAGCAGGGTAAATTTCTCGCCGCTGACGGCGGAACAATTTTCCTCGATGAAATTTCAACCGCATCGGCTGCGCTGCAAGTTAAACTTCTGCGTGTCATTCAGGACAGACAATTCGAGCCTGTCGGGAGCAATAAGACGATCACAGTCGACACAAGAGTTATCGTTGCCTCTAATCGAAATATGATGGAAGAAGTTCGCGCGGGAAGATTCAGAGAGGATTTGTACTATCGTTTGAATGTGATTACGATTAATTTGCCTTCGCTTGATGAAAGGCCTGCCGATATTCCTCTGCTTGCACAGCAGTTTTTGAAAAATTTCTGCATTTCACACAACCGCCACAAACTCGGCATTGAAAAAGAAGCAATGGGCGTTTTGCAGCGTTATGATTGGCCCGGCAACGTCCGCGAATTGGAAAACGTGATTGAACGCGCGGTGCTCTTGAGCAAAGGCGATTATATTACGTTCGATGATTTCCCGCTTAATATCACTGCGTTTGCACCGCTGAATTCAGCAGACGATTTTGATAGTACAAGTTTGAAATCCGCGATTGCAGAGCCTGAACGTAAAATTTTACGCGGCGCACTCGAAGCAAATAACTGGAACAGACAACTAACCGCACAGGCTCTTAAAATAAACAGAACGACTCTGTATAAGAAGATGAAAAAATATGGCCTCGAAGACGAAGCCGAACGAATGGGAATCAGATAAGTGAAAAGTTAAAAGTAAATAGTGAAAATGGTAAATGAGTAAATGAGTTTACCCATTAACCCTTTACTAATTCACCAGTTCACTTTTCACTTAAAATATTTTACCGCGTTATCGAAAATCGTTCTGCCGTCGGCGCGGGTTTTGTCAGCTAATCTCGTCCAGTGAGGATGCTGCGTTGGACGGACATATCTTTCAGGATGAGGCATAAGGCCCATTACTCTGCCGGTTGAATCGCAAAGTGCTGCGATAGCATCTGTCGAACCGTTCGGATTGATTGGAAAGTCTCCAAAATTTCCATTTTCATCTACATATCTAAACGCGACTCTATCATCGGCTTTGACTTTTTCAAAGACTTCATTGTTTTCAAAAAGGACTTTGCCTTCGCCGTGCGCTATCGGCAGATAAATTCTTCTGCCCTGTTCGATGAAAACACATTTCTTGCTCGACGGCTCAAGATAAACCCATCTGTCTTCAAATTTTCCGCAATCGTTATTTGTAATTGTTATCTGCTGTTTGGCACTATCGTCAACTTTGCCGAGAATACCGGTTTTTACGAGAACCTGAAAACCGTTGCAGATGCCGAGCATTAATTTACCCGCTTCGACAAAAGTTCTCAACCTATCCGACAAATGATGAATCATCTGGTTGGCAAGAATTTTGCCCGCCGCAATGTCGTCGCCATAACTGAATCCGCCTGGGATCACGAGGATTTGGAATTGCTCGAGAATTTCTGGATTTTCGATAACTCTGTTTACGTGAATCCTTTCAGCCTTAGCGCCGGCAAGTTCCAGCGCGTGCTGCGTTTCAACATCACAATTAATTCCTGCCGCTCTTAATACGATTGCATTTACTTCTGTCATTTATTTTACCATTTCAAAGGTTTAAGCCAGGCGTTTCTCAAATTATCAATCTCAACATCGATAATATTTTTGCCTGTGTTGTCTTTAATAATTAAATTTTTCACATCGATAACTTTGCCGATTTGTCCGAACGGAACGCCGAGCATCATCTTCGCGAAATCGTTAAATTTTTCCGGTGTAACTTCAACTACATACCTCGAACACGATTCGCTGAAAAGCTGCGCCGCTAGATTTGAACAATCATCCGTCTTGGGCAAACCTTTCAAATCAGCCATAACGCCTAACCCGCCGGAGAATGCCATTTCAGCAAGTGCAACAGCAAGACCGCCTTCGCTGCAATCGTGGCAGGTTACTATCATGCCGGCATCTATTGCTTTAGAGATTTTTTCAGCCGTCAGTTTCGCCGTCCGCAGATCAACTTTCGGAACATTCGCGCCGACTTGTTTTTGCGTTTTGTAATAATGGCTGCCGCCAAGTTCGTTGCGTGTAAGACCAACGATGAAAAGCATATTGCCCGCGGCCTTCAAATCAGCCGTTACGCATTTTTTCACATCGTCAACAATTCCCAGCGCGCTGATAAGCAGTGTCGCAGGAATTGCGATTTCAGTTCCATCATCACAGATGAAATTATTATTGAGCGAATCTTTGCCGGAGATGAATGGCGTACCAAACGCGACCGCGCCGTCAAAACAGGCTTGTGCCGCGCGAACGAGCGAACCCATCGTTTCTTCTTTTTTGCAATCTGCCCAACAGAAGTTATCGAGTATCGCGATTTTGTCCGGCCGAGCACCGACACAAACAACATTTCGTATCGCTTCATCAATTCCCGCCATTGCCATCCAATAAGGATCGATATCGCCGTAAAGCGGATTCATACCGCAGCCGATAGCGATACCTTTATCGCTGTCGAATTTCGGCTGAACAACCGCTGCGTCGTTCGGGCCGTCATTTGTCGCGCCGCCGAGCGGTTTAATAACCGAGCCGCCCTGCACTTCGTGGTCGTATTGACGAATGACCCATTCTTTGCTCGCCACATTATATGAAGAGAGAATTTTCACAAGGTCATCATTATAATTTTCTTTTGCCGCAATCGCAGGTTCACTGAACGATTTCGTCGTCCATTTCGCCTTGCGTGAATATTTCGGCAGGCCATCGTGCAGGAAATCCATATCGATTTGGCCGACTTGCGTGCCCTGATATTTCAGTGTAAGTTTTTTATCATTTGTGAATGTGCCGATAACAATCGCTTCGACATTTTCACCGGCGAATATCTCGCTAATTGCCTCGAGGTTTTCCGGCTTAACCGCGATAACCATTCTTTCCTGTGCTTCGCTGATCCATATTTCAGTATATGAAAGGCCGGCATATTTCAACGGCACTTTCGAAAGTTCCACATCAGCGCCGAGCTCTGCGCCCATTTCACCGACCGCACTGCTCAAGCCGCCTGCGCCGCAATCTGTGATCGCGGTATACAATTCAAGTTCGCGTGCCTGCAACAATGTGTCGAGAGTTTTCTTTTCGGTGATTGCGTTTCCAATTTGAACGGCGTGTGAAAATACCGTTTCGTGTTCGTGCGTCATCGCACCGCTTGAGAATGTCGCGCCGTGAATACCGTCTCTGCCGGTTTTGCCGCCGACAACCATAATGAGTTCGCCGGTCGATGTTTTGCCAAAGCATTTATCTTTCGGCATAATTCCAACATTGCCGCAAAATACCAGCGGGTTGCCCATATAGCGGTCGTCAAAATATATCGCACCGTTGACGGTCGGGATACCCATTCTATTTCCGTAATCGCGAACGCCCGCAACTACGCCTTTTGCAATTCGTTTCGGATGCAGAACGCCGCGCGGTATCTCATCAAAACTTTTATCCGGTTCACCAAAACAGAAAACATCAGTGTTCGCGATTGGTTTTGCGCCAAGTCCTGTTCCCATTGGATCACGTAAAACGCCGCCGATACCTGTTGCCGCACCGCCGTAAGGATCGAGTGCAGATGGGTGATTGTGCGTTTCGACTTTGAAGCAAATCGCGTCTTTATCGTCAAACTCGATTACGCCCGCGTTATCTTTGAAAACGCTTATGCACCAATCTTTGTTAAGCTGCTGCGTGGCTGCGAAAACCGTTTCTTTAATAAGATTATCGAAATGGAATTGTTTGCCGTCAAATTCAAAATCAACGCTGCTCTTTAGCGTTTTGTGTACGCAATGTTCGCTCCATGTTTGCGCGATCGCTTCAAGCTCAATATCGGTTGGATTTCTGCCGATCGATTTGAAATAATCCTGAATCGTTTTCATTTCAACCGCGTTGAGGAACAAATCCATTTTTTTGCTCAATTCAACAAGCTGCTGCTCATCAAGATTCAGCAGTTCGATTGTTTTAAGATTAAACTCGTACGGCGCAAGATGCGGGCTTGGCGGCTCTGCCTCTGCTCCGATAACGACAACCTCAATGCAATCGTTCGAGAGTCTGCGAACGATTTTTTTCAATTGCTTTTCGGTAATTTCGCCGAACAAAACATATTTTCTCGCTGTGCGGACAGTCTGACATTTTTGTCCCATATCGTCAATCGCTGTCATCACAGATTCGGCAACAGGGTCTGTTACGCCGCTCTTGAGATGAATTTCAACGATAGTTGCTTTGGCAAGTCCTTCTGCCGGAACAGATTTGCCGATATAAAAATCTTCGCAAACAGGGTCAGCGAGTAATTCGCCGCCGATTCTCTTTGCGAACTCTTCATCAAAATCGCCTTCGATCAAAAAGACTCTTGCCGACTGAACATCCTGTACAGTATCGATGCCAAGCTCTTTAATATCAGCTAAAACATTTCTGCCGCCGACATCAACACTGCCGGCCTTATTAAAAACTTCAAAACGAAATTGTGTCACAGTATTTCCTTTTTAGATACTTTGTAATCTATTAATCTCGCCCGTTTTTCACGCGCGATTTCGAGCAGTTTTTCAATTTTGTCCTTATGTTTAACCGCTTTTTTAATTTTCACAAGTTCTTTAATTAATTTATCGATACCTTTACTGATATTTTCAGCATTGGTAAAGAAAATATCCGACCAGATATTCGCAGGCCCGGAAGCGATTCGTGAGGTATCGATAAAACCTTTCCCGCAGAATTTCAACTGCTGTAAATCGGAAGCGTTCAGCAAAGCGGCCGCCGTCGCGTGCGGCAAATGACTTACATTACCCAAAATCTTATCGTGCTCAACCGCCGACATTGTATAAACTCGACAGCCTATAAGCGACCAGAATTTTTTCACGAGCGATACAGCAGATAAATTCGTCGATGCATCCTTAGTTATTATACAAGCCGCGCCGTCAAATAAATCATCACGTCCAAACTCAACACCCCGCTGTTCAGAGCCGGCTATCGGATGTGAACCTACGTAATTTACGTACGATGGGAGAGATTTTTTAGCCCATTTATGCGGCAAAACCTTCGTCGAACCCACATCGGTAACTATGCAGCCCTTTTTCAAAGCAGGTTTGATAGCCTTGAAAACATCTTCAAAGGTGCAAATAGGCGTTGCCAGGATAACAATATCTGCTTCTGCGACACTTTCAAGGATATCATTACATATAATATCTGCTACTTCAAGTTTCCTCGCCCGTTTTCGGGTGGTATCTCTATGGCTGAAACCGACGGTTTTGATCCCAAAATTTCCGCGATTTACCGCCAGAGTTATTGAAGAACCCAATAATCCCAAACCAATTACTGTAACTTGTTGTAAATCTTTTATATTCATAAATTTATATCAAATAAATCATACCTGACGAGTGTGTAAAAACTATCCTCAAATCGCCAATAAGTCAAATTTTTTCTTTCATTTTGAGCCTAAAATTGCTATATTGTGAAACTTCAAATCAAATTACTCTGGATTATACGGTGAATTCAAAAAATAAAAAGAACGGTGGTTATCTTGCGTTTGAAACTACGATAGCTGATATCGATGGCCAGATTGCGGAGCTTACTAAGCTAAGCTCGGTCAAGGGCATCGACTATTCAGCGGAAATTCGTCATCTTCAACAGCAGCAGGTTGCCGAGTTCAAAAAAATATATTCGAATCTCTCTGCGTGGCAGACGGTACAGGTCGCAAGACATCCGAAACGGCCGCTGCTGGGCGACTATCTTAATTTAATGGTAAAAGATTTCCGCCAGCTCCACGGCGACAGATGTTTTGGCGACGACCCAGCGATTGTCTGCGGTCTGGGCCATATCGGCAGAGAAAACGTCCTCGTCATTGGCCAGAATAAAGGCAGAGATGTAAAAGAAAAGATCAAGTGCAGTTTTGGCTGCCCGAATCCTGAAGGCTACCGCAAAGCACTTGCGAAAATGAAATTCGCTGAAAAATTTAATATCCCGGTCGTAACATTCATCGATACGCCGGGTGCATATCCGGGTATCGGCGCTGAAGAACGCGGCCAGGCACAAGCTATCGCGGTCAACCTGATGGAAATGTCCCGCCTGAAAGTTCCGATCATCTGCATCGTTATCGGTGAAGGCGGCTCCGGCGGAGCACTCGGTATCGGCGTTGGCGATAGAATGGCAATCCTTGAATACGCATATTATTCCGTAATTTCGCCCGAAGGCTGTGCAGCTATTCTCTGGCGCGACGGCTCAAAGGCACAAGAAGCGGCCGAAGCTCTCAAACTCACAAGCAAAGAATTGCAGCGGCTCGGTATCGCAGATTCGATTATCGCTGAACCGCTCGGCGGCGCACACAGAAATTTGCACGATGCCGTTTATAATGTTGAGCAGTATATAACCCGAACACTGCGGGAACTGAAAAGATTCAGCATCGATTCACTGCTTGACAGCAGGTACAAAAAACTCCGCGCGATAGGCCAGGCAGCCACGATGATGGAAACAGCACCGGAAACAACTGCAAAATTAAAAATCGCCGCTGAAAAAATCACAACTGACGGCAAAATTAAAACTTTGCAACCTAAACCTGTCAGCATATAATCACATCGTAGTTGGGTTACGGTTGAGATGCTTGTTTCGTCAACGTCATTCGGTTACGGATTTTGTCACGCTGACGATTATAGTAACCAAAACGAGCTTCGCCACCGCAACCGAATATGTAACCACAAATTCTTTTCTTTTCATGGATTTTTATGAGAAATAAAATTATTTCTATAGGCTTAGCACCAGCTTGGGACAAAACTATTGAACTTGCCGGCATAGACTGGAACGAACACAAAATAGTTTCCTCGCAAACAATCACCCCAGCAGGCAAAGCATTAAATATCAACAAAGCTCTTGCGTGGCTCGGAGAGCAGTCAATCGCCGCCGGATTATGGGGCAGCGATGATTTTGCGATGATGAAAAAAATGCTTGTAGGGGCAGACCTATGTGTCTGCCCAAAGAGGGCGAACACGCAGATTCGCCCCTACATCAATATTAAATTAACAAAAGTCCCCGGCCGAACACGTGAAAACATAACGGTCGTAGATACGGTAAACAAACGCCAATTACACCTTCGCAATAAATCAAATCTGGCAAACGCCAAATCAATGAAAATTCTCAAAGGCGATTTGCAAAAGATTATTAAGAAAAACAGTCTAGCTGTTTTCGCAGGCGCAATGCCGAACGAAGTGATTGAACTAATTGAATCGGCAAAGAATAAAGCCGGCGCAGTTATCGTTGACAGTTCCGGCCCGACATTTAAAAAGATAGTATCAAAAGGCGGCCTGTTTTTGATAAAGCCTAATGTTGATGAACTTGGGGAACTGCTCGGCAAAAAAATAAAGAATGAGGAAAAAGAAATCATTGCGGCAGCAAAAAAATTATTAACAAAAGTTAAAATGATTCTCGTCAGCCGCGGCGATAAAGGCGCAATGCTGATTTCGAATGAATTTATAATCTTCGCAAAATACACAGGCAAAAAATATGATGTTTGCAACACAGTCGCCTGCGGCGATTATCTCCTCGCTGGGTTTTTGAATGTCATTGCGACTGAATCTCAACCCATCGAACAACTCTGTGCGTCTGCTCTCGAATCGGCTATAAAATCCGCCACCGCAAAAGCATTTGATATAAATAAAAAATTAACATGGAGTCAAGCTGAGAGAAAAATTAAAGTAGAAATATGTGCCATTATTTAACAACTGTTTTGCCAGAAAAAATTGATATTGGAAACAATAAAGGATTTTTGAATGAATTTCAATTATCCTTTGAGCCTATTAAGAATCAGCATGTAATAAAGCAGCTCAAAGCTGGGGAACAATATTTAAGAACTACAAATTATGATTGTGATTGTGGTACTGCAATTGGTGTTTTGGCTGCAAGGAAGACCGATAAAGATATAGATTTGAATCAGAAAGAAAAAATTAAAAGTTTTAAAAAAGAAGGATGGAGCGAGACAAAAATCAATCGTTGGCTCCAGCAGCAAAAGCTGAACGAAGAAAAAAAAGACAAAGAGGCAATACGCTATTCAGAAGAAGCGGAAAATTGGATTGAGTTTTTTAAAGCAGCATTGATTAATCATAAAATTCCATATATTGGATTACTTCTGCACTGGTACGAGACAAACATTGAAACAGAAAGAATAGAAATCAAGAAAAGAGAAGTTATCCGATTTAATGAGCTCAATATTGATCGTATTCTGAAAATGAACGAAAATATACTTTATGAAATAAGATGATGAATATTTTACATCATTCTTAATTTCAAATTTCTTCGTGTCTTAGTGCCTTGGTGGCTAATTCATCTTTTCGCAAAGTAATTTCCGGGAAATTGTTTTACTATTCCTTTCAATCTCATTGAAATTAACGTCGCGTTGACTTTGCCGGCAGGTAATTCTGATTTTGCTATCAGCTCTTCAATATGAACTTCCTCACCATCCAAACAATCCAAGATTTTCTGCTCTTCCTTACTCAAATTCAATTTCGATGTATCGAACAGCAGCTTTTGCGTTTTTTCAATTTCTTTCTTCGATGAATTCTCAACGTGCTGCGCGAAATCCTTCTGCAGAAATTCCAAAGCATCAATCACATCTTCGACCGACTCAACTAATTTCGCGCCCTGCTTGATCAGACCATGCGGCCCGCGCGACAATGGCGAATCAATTCTGCCGGGGATTGCCATAACTTCGCGGTTGTTTTCCAGCGCGGCTTTTGCAGTCAGCAGCGCACCCGATCGCGGCATCGCTTCAATAACGATCGTCGCAAGAGAAAGACCGGCGATAATTCGATTGCGAGGCGGAAAATTTTCCGGCAGCGGTTCATATTCCATCGGCAGCTCACTAATGCACGCGCCGCTTTGCGAAATTTTGTCAAACAGTGATTTATTCTCCGGCGGGAAAATATGTGAAAGCCCGCAGCCCTGCACCGCAAGAGTTCTGCCGCCCGCGCTCAAGGCGCCAAGATGAGCGGCCGAATCGATACCGCGTGCCATACCGGAAACGATAGTGAAGCCTGCCGCCGCGAGAAGATGCGCGAAACGCTGGGCCTGTTCTGTGCCGTAGGTGCTGCACCGCCTTGAGCCGACTATTGCGACAGCAAGACCATCGCTTGGCCGAACATCGCCTTTAATATAGATAACTGGCGGCGGATCGTAGATTTTCTTTAAAGCGGCCGGGTAGCGTTCGTCGGTGAGGTCGAGAATGCAAACGCCGAATTTATCGGCAAGTTCCAGTTCCTTTTCGACGTCAAAATCATTTCTCGACCGAAAAATTTTCTCTGCGGTCTTTTCCCCTACTCCTTCGACTCTGGCCAAAGATGCCGCCGATGCACCCAAAATCGCATCGATCGAGCCGAAAAATGCTAGTAATCGTCCAAAAATTACCGATCCTACTCCTTCCGAACGAACAAGCCGAAGGCTATGACGTATACTTGAAGAATGATTTCCCAACTTTCCTCCTAAAATAAAAAAGACTCTTGGAGTAAAGTATTATTGTAATTTTAAGCGAAAAGCAACGGTTTTTTGAAAATTTCGTAACATTTTAGCTGTTAAATGGACTTAAGCAGTCCTAAAATTCAGCAAAAAAACATCTGAACTTTTTGCACTCGATACAATTATAACTACTGGTTTTACAGTCAATTATAATTGGAGTTTTATAGAGTCTATTTTCTACAATAGAAATCATAGCGTTATAAATTGACTTTGACTAGAAATATCGATATAGTAAGGGGCTATGACCGTTCAAGTAACTACAAATAAGAAGGCAGCGGAGAAATCCGGCAAAGTTCTGCCCGTGAAAACCTCGAAGCAGTTTCGTACTTCTAAACAGGCATTGGAATATCTGTTTACCCGAACTGATTACGAGAAACAGAGCCGTCTGCGCTATAATGTAACAACGTTCAACCTTGAGAGAATGGAAAAATTGCTCTCATCGCTTGCCAATCCGCATAAAAAACTTGCTTGCGCACATATCGCAGGCACTAAAGGCAAAGGTTCGACCGCAACAATGCTGGCACGTATGCTGCAAGCTAACAGTTATTCAGTCGGGCTCTATACTTCGCCACACGTGGTTAGTCTCAATGAGCGAATCGAGATCAATGGCAATTTAATTACCGATTCGGAACTTACATCGCTGATTAACCGCATTTATGCTCCGGTTGAAAAAATGGCAAAGACCGATCAGCCGACATTCTTCGAGATATTCACCGCAATGGCATTTATGCATTTCGTAGACCAGGAGGTCGATATTGCGGTAATAGAAACGGGCCTTGGCGGAAGACTCGACAGCACAAACGTTATCGAGCCGGCAGTTGTCGGCATTACGAATATAAGTATGGATCATATGAACCTGCTCGGCAAAACTCTCGATAGTATCGCCAAAGAAAAAGCAGGCATCATAAAGAAAGGCATTCCTGTAATAACAGTACCGCAGGAGCCGCTGGCAATGAAAGAGATCAAGAAGCAGGCGAACGCTCTTAAAGCACCGCTTCTGGTTACAGGCAAAGATATCGATTTTTCGTATCGCTTCGAATCTTCACGTGAACACGGCCCGCACACAAGAATCTGCCTGACAACGCCTACAAGCAAATTCGAACACTTGCGTGTTCCATTGCCCGGCGAACATCAGGCGATGAATTGCGGTCTTGCGATCGCTATGCTTGATGCTCTCAAAGTCGGCGGATACAAAATCGACGATGCGAAAGCTGTCGAGGGTTTGAAAGAAATACAAATGCCGGGTCGAATGGAAATCGTTCATAAGGACCCGCGTGTTTTGATAGATGGTGCGCATAACGCCTCAAGTATTCGCGCACTGGTGCAGGCAATCGGTCAGCATGTACCGTATGATTCGATGGTTGTTATTTTCGGCTGCGGCCAGGATAAAGATGTCCGCGGAATGCTCGAACAATTACAGTACGGCGCCGATAAAGTTATTTTCACACGCAGCAATTCGCCCAAAGCGGTTTACCCGCAGGAGCTTGCAGATATGTACACTGAAATCTGCGGCAAGATGTGCCAGACAGCTTTCAGCCTGAAAGAGGCTCTGCGAGTCGCACAAAGCGCAATCGGCAAAGAAGATTTGATTTGCATCACCGGCAGTTTCTATCTTGTCGGTCAGGCAAGAACGATGTATATGCCGCAAACAGTTTAAATAAAATTTTTGGTATTAAAAGAATCCGCTTAATGCGGATTTTTTTTTTGCGCTAAAACTAAGCAAAATTCTACTTTTTTAGTAGCAAAACCCTTAATGTAAATTTATTGACTCTTAAACTTTATAGGTTAAAATAGTCTCCTATATAATTTCTCTTGTATTAGGAGACTAACATTGCAGGGTAAAGAGAACATTGTAGATTTAGGATTTGTGGGAGCTCCTCATATTTCGCCGCAGCTTCTAAAAGGCGATAGTGGTTTGTACCTCGGTATCGATGTCGGCTCGACAAGCTGCGACATTATCATTCTAAGTAAAACACTGGAATTGATATACAGCGATTATAGGCGAACAAAAGGCAGACCTGTTGAAACACTCGGCACAGCTTTAGAAGACCTTTTCAAAAAAATAAATATCAGCCGAATCGAATTTGCCGCCGCCACTGGTACAGCATCAAGACTTATCACTTCGCTTCTCGACATTCCATATATCAACGAAGTTTCCGCGCAGGCTTTCGCGATTGCGCATTTATATCCGCATTTTCCGCAGGCGACTGTAATTGAAATGGGCGGACAGGACAGCAAATTACTTTTCCTCAAAACTGAAAACGGCAAACTCGCTCTTACGGATTTCGCGCTAAATAGCGCGTGCGCCGCGGGCACTGGTTCATTTCTCGATCAGCAGGCACAAAGGCTCGGCGTAAATATCGAAAACGAATTCGGAAAAATGGCTGCGCAGGCAAAAAGTTCGCCGACAATCGCAGGCCGATGTTCGGTATTCGCAAAAAGCGATATGATCCACTTGCAGCAGCAGGCGACACCAGTTGAAAATATTATCGCTGGATTGTGTTTGGCTCTTGCGAGAAATTTGAAAACCAATCTCGGCAAGGGCAGAGAATTTGTAACGCCGATAATTTTCACCGGTGGCGTTGCAGCCAATATCGGCGTTGTCAACGCAATCAAAGAAGCGTTGAAATTACAGACAGGCCAATTAATTGTTCCGAAAGAACATTTCTTCACCGGCGCGATCGGCGCGGTACTGGCGACAAAAGATTCACATAAGAAAGAACACAAATTTAATATCCAAAAATTAAATGATTATCTTTGCGCCCAGCGAAACTTCGGCGAAAAGGCGCCGCGAAGAGAACCTTTATCAACGCCGTCAATGGCTCCACCGCAAGGCAAAGTTCATTCCATATCGGCTGAGAGCGAAGAAAAAATCGACGCTTGGCTTGGCGTTGATGTCGGCAGTATCAGCACGAACGTGGTTGTAATCGATAAAAATAAAAACGTT
>Ga0154577_1107_pt2 | contig 19239 bp, 16 predicted proteins | sample RifGroF2_FD_116006 | JGI IMG/M metagenome (GOLD analysis project Ga0154577, IMG submission 116006) | Planctomycetes bacterium GWF2_42_9
AACATACTAATTTACGGTCAATCACTCGGCGGAAGTGTGGCGACGCATCTTGCAAGCGAGGTAAAAGCAAGAGGGCTGATAATCGAAAGCACTTTTACATCATTCATAGATATGGCTCATCATTATTATCCTTACCTGCCTGTAAAACTCTTTGCGAAGTTCCGATTTAACACGTTTGAGAATCTTAAAAAAATAAAGTATCCGGTTTTGATCATACACAGCAAAAAAGACGATCTCATACCTTATGAGTTTGGACAAAAGCTTTACGAAGAAGCAGCAAATGAACCGAAGACATTTGTAGAAATATCAGGGACACACAATGAAGGTTTTCTTACTTCCGGGCAGGTTTACATTGATGGACTAAGCAATTGGTTGAAATTTATTGAAAATTATCAGCATTAGCAGAAAAGACCAAATTTTATGAATTTTCTTATATTTTTTGCCAATTACCTCAATTTTCAGTGATTGTATTATATATAATAGCTAAATTCTAACTTGTTTTAAGTCCGGGAGCAAATTAAAATGCCATTTTTGAGAATTTATGCTTTTATCGGTGATAATTTTAATTCTGCTTGCCTATTGGGTACTTGGGACGGTTCTGTTCTTTATGCAGCCGACGTTTATCTTCAGCCCAAACAGGTTTGTTCCGTTTACACCTGCGGAGTTGGGGCTGCCGTTTGAAAAAGTTACTCTGCGGACAACGGATATGGTTTTGCTTTCGGCGTGGTTCGTGCCGGCAAATGGCGCTGAAAATACAATCCTTTTCTGCCACGCCAAAGGCGGCAATGTTTCTTATTATTTGGATTCCGTGAATATTTTTAATGAATTAGGATTCAACGTTTTAATTTTTGATTATCGCGGTTACGGTAATAGTCATGGCAAAAAACCAACAGAGCAGGGTACATATCTCGATGCAGAGGCCGCTTATGATTGGCTCACTCATCACAGAGGATTGAAGCCGGAAGATATTATCATTTTCGGCAGATCGCTCGGCGGCAGTATCGCTGCGAATCTGGCTTCGCAAGTTAAAGCAAAAGGGCTTGTCGTTGAAAGCTGTTTTACGTCGTTTCCTGACATCGGCGTCAAATGCTATCCATATATGCCGGTGCGGCTTTTCGCAAGATACGAATTTAAAACAGGTGAATATCTGAAAAAAGTTGAATGTCCGGTTTTGATAATTCACAGCAGGAACGATGAGACTGTGCCGTTTGAATTTGGCCTTCGGCTCTACGAACAATACGCAAACGAGCCGAAAGATTTTCTTGAAATCTACGGCTGTCATAACGATGGATTTTTATATTCTGGAGAGGTTTACCGTAAAGGACTGGCCGATTGGGTCGAATCTCTGGAAGAAATAAAAGCACAACAAAAACGCAACTTTAAGATTGTTTCCTGACTAATATAATGAAAAATAATCATAAATGTGAATTTAAATCCAAAATGAAATCTCCAATCCGTCCATGGTGGAAGAATCCATCTGTTTTTCTTGATGTAATTACTTGGCATATTCTGCGATGGCTGCCGCCTATAATGATTTGCGTTGCAATCATTTTAGCGTTTACTTTAAAAAAAGAAAAAACTATTACTGGAAAAAAATCATACAGCAGAATAGTCGCGCTTGCTCCGAACATTACTGAAACTTTGTTTGCGATCGGGCTGGGCGATAAAATTGTCGGAGTAAGTGAATTCTGTAACTATCCTAAGGCTGCGAAGAAAATTCCACGTGTCGGTGCGTTGTTAAATCCAAATTACGAGGCCATAATAGCCCTAAAACCTGATTTGGTGATGGTAGTCGATGAAATGGCCGACAGCAAAGCACGTTTTGATTCGCTTGGCATTGAAACAATGATCATTAAACACGACAGTCTCGAAGAAATTCTAGAATCGATTATTTTGATTGGGCAAAAGTGCGGTAAAATCAGCGAAGCAGAAAAAATCGTAAGCGATATAAAAAATAGAATCGCACAAATTCAAATTGCCGTTGAAAATCAAACCCGACCTAGTGTGCTGATAAGCCTTGGTCATAATTATTCGCAAAATCCAAATGATAAGCCGCAAAATATTACCATTGCGGGAAATGATGGTTTTTACAGCCAGATGATCGAATACGCAGGCGGAAAAAATGTCTACAATGGAAAAATTCCGTTTCCGGTTATCAGTTGGGAATCGGTAATTGCGATGAATCCGCAGATTATCATCGATATCGGTCCGGTCGAGACAAAACCGATCGATGCGGAGATCATTACCAAACAGTGGAAGAATTTCAGTCAGACGGACGCGGCGAAAAATAACGCGATTTTCGTTTTTACAGAAGATTACACCGCAATCCCAGGCCCAAGATTTATACTGACACTTGAAAAGATTGCGCGTATAATAAATCCGCAGTTGAAAATTCAGGAAGATGAACCAAATAGTAATTGAAACAACAGATTTAAGTTTTCGGATTGCGGATAAAAAGATTTTGGACAAAGTATCTTTTTCCGCAACTGCCGGTAAACGTCTTTTCATAGTTGGGCCGAATGGTGCAGGCAAAACTACTCTGCTTAGATGTTTGTGCAGGATAGCGGATGATTTTCGCGGCACGATCAAGATAAAAAGCAGGGATTTAAAAGAATATTCGCAAAAAAAACTCGCATCCGCATTGACTTACGTCCCGCAGGCTTTGCCTGCTGATATTCAGTTTACTGTTCACGAATTTATTTTAATGGCAAGATACCCGCATCTTAGCCCGTTTTCCGTTGTAAGCCCTGACGATGAAAAATTCGTAAAAGACGCGATGGAAATGACGCAGATAACTGCGTTTGCGGATAGGGTAATGGCAACCTTGAGCGGCGGGGAGCGTCAGCAGGTGAGCATTGCGGCGGCTCTTGCGCAGCAGGCGGAAATTTTCCTGCTTGATGAGCCTGCGACATATCTAGACTATAAACATCAGCGGGATATACATTCACTGCTTATGAAAATTAATAAAACCTTCGGCACGACAATTATCTGCGTAACGCACGATTTGAATTCCGCTGTGCTTTGTGCCGATGCTATTATTGCTTTGCGCGATGGGAAAATTGTATTTGAGGGCAATCCTTCCGAAATAATGAGTGAAAAAATTCTCGAAGAAATATATTCAAAAAAATTCAGTTTTGCTTCGCATCCCGCGACTGGGCAAAAACTGATTGTGCCGGATAGCGTAGTATGAACAGGAAAACGATATTTATATTTATCTGTATTTTCGCATTGGCTGTTTTGGCAATTTCGCCATTCGTCGGCTCTGTGCGAATCCCGCTTTCAGCATTATTTGATTTCGATAGAGTGTCAGTTGAATCGCAGGTGTTTTATTCATTGCGTTTGCCGAGAGTATTGACCGCGTTTTTAGCGGGTGCGGCCCTGGCCTGCTGCGGAGTGGCTTTGCAGGCAATGTTCAGAAACCCGCTTGCGACGCCTTTTACGCTGGGTATATCGTCTGGCGCAGCTTTCGGCGCAGCGATTTTTGTGCTGTTCGCATCAGCATTGAAGATTCCTTACGGCGTGATTTTGTTTTCGTTTTTAGGTTCGCTGTCGGCAGTGTTTTTAGTCTATGGTTTTACCAAGGTCAGGAAGGGTTTTTCCGCGGGTACGATGCTGCTTGCCGGCGTGGCGGTTAATTTTTTCTTTTCAAGTCTGATTTTGTTCCTGCAATATATGAGCGACTTTACGCAATCTTTCCGTGTTGTTCGCTGGCTGATGGGAAGTATCGATGTAAGCGGATTCCAAACGCCTTTGATCTTCGCGATTTTTACATTCGCAGGTATCGTCTTGATTGCCGGCCAAAATTTAAATTTGAATTTGATGAGTATAAGCGATGAAATTGCAATCGCACGCGGCGTGAATGTTCAAAAATCCCGGAAGCTGATTTTCTTCGCGACTTCGATTATGGTTGCGGTTGTCGTTGCTTATTGCGGGCCGATTGGTTTTGTTGGTTTGATGGCGCCACATATTTGCAGGCTTCTTATCGGTTATGACCACAAATATTTGATCGCTTCTTCGGTAATTTTCGGCGGCGCATTTTTGACATTATGTGATACTTTTGCGCGTACTCTTATAATTCCTGCGGAAATACCGGTCGGGGTGCTGACGTCACTGCTTGGCGGGCCTTTTTTTGTCTGGCTTCTGCTGAAAAGCTCGGCTTCACGCGGGTTATAAACCTTTAAATAAATTATATTTAGTGCTTGCAAATTAATATATTTATGCTATAAATAATGACTTGTAATTATCCGCTAGGTGGCGGATAAAAGATTTTATGTTTGTTTAGTTTTTTGGAGAAATCACGTGAGAGATTTTAACAGAGGTGGTCAGGGCGGTAAAAGTTTTGGACCACGCCAGATGTACAAAGCTGTATGTGCTGAATGTTCACAGGAATGTGAAGTTCCTTTCCAGCCTAAAGAAGGCAGACCTGTATTTTGCAGAAACTGCTATTCTAAAAAGAAAAACGGTTAATTTGGCCCGCTAAATTATGCCCGTCGTTTGGCGGGCATAATCTTTTAATCAATTCGCTGTAATTCCTGATTATAGTATAGTTTCAATTTCTATCTTTGATTTTTGCGACTTGTATTGATAATCACCAATTACGGTTTCAACGATGAGGGTGATGACTGCCGCACGGCAGGCTTAGTAGTTTTGTTGTCTATTCAAACCACACCAGTTTATAGAATCAATATATTAAGCCAACGGTGATGCAGGTAAACCATAAGATTTTGTATTTAACAAATATCTCCGGTGCAATTCTTTATATTTTCCGAAGCATTCCTTCCTTCCATTACAGTGCAAAATATATTATAAGAATAATGATATTTTTATAAGGACAAAAAAGGACAAAAAATGATTACAGAACAAATTACTATTTTTGTTTCGATCAAGGCAAAGAAAGAAAAAAAACAAGAGGTTCAGAGAATTTTAAACGATCTTGCTAATTCGACTCATCAGGAACCCGGAAACATTAATTATATCCTTCATATTTCCGCACAGGATGATAGTTTATTTATGATATATGAAAATTGGAAAGATCAAGCCGCTCTTGATAATCATATGAATCAGCCATACCTTAAAGATTTTATCGCGAAACAGTCTGATTTGCTTGAAAAACCGATTGAAGGCAAAATCTGCAAAATATTGCAATAATAAGTACGGCTGCGATTAGGAATTAATGATGAACGAATTTGAAAAGTTTTTAGCAAAAAATGAGACTCTGCTTTCGATAAAAAATCGACGCAGCACAAGGGAATTTTCCGACCAGCAGGTCAGCGACGAAGATATTCAAACTATTTTATGTGCTGCTAATCAGGCTCCATCGGCACATAATCAGCAGTCGTGGCGGTTTGTTATTTTAAAAGGGCTGCGGAAAAATGAATTGGCGGAATTTGTAAGTTTGAAATCCAAAGACTTTCCCCGGCCATCGTCTATATTGCTGCGTATGGCGGCTCGAAGCATAGCAAGTGCGCCTATCGCGGTTGCGGTGGTAAACACAGGCGAACTTATGGACAGAGGGACGGAGCTTTTTAAAGTGGATAAAAATCAGGCTCACAATTTCTTCCGTATTATGGAAATACAAAGCTCTGCCGCGGCCGTTCAAAACCTAATGCTTGCCGCCGGTTCGATAGGTTTGGCAACAGTTTGGCTGGGAATACTTGTGCTCGTAACGAAAGAAGTTCTGCAATTTTTAGACGAACCTGAAGGTGAGTTTATGGCGATAATTCCTGTGGGATATGCTTTAAAGACCGGCAAAGGCCCATCAAAAAAGCCTTTAGCGCAGGTAGTTAAATATTTGTAATGTTAAAAAAATACCCGCGTCATTAAATGGCGCGGGTAAATAAACTTCTATACCAATCTAAAATTAATTAGTGGCTGATGCTGTATAGTCTATACGCGTTGGATAAAGCCCTGTTGCTGATTCTCACTTCGTCAATCTTACCATCGAAGCAGCGTCCGCTGGATGTTGTATATTCAGAGCCAACCAGGAATGTTGTGCTTGGGGTTGTAGTTACGCCTGCCAAACGTTTAGATGTTGTGGAACCGCTAACCATAGATCCCGTTGACATATTTCTGACTATTAATTCGAGTGTGCCTGTTCCATCGTTATCAGTGTATATCGCGGCGATGTAATACCATGTACCTGTGTTGATGGTTAAGCCTGCTGCCTGCGGGTCAAATATATAATCTGTGTAAGTGCCATCGGCGTGCTCTCCATAGAATCGCACTTTTCTATGCAAGTCATTATCAGTGAATGTTTGAATATTGTACATCGTTTTGCCGCCTGTGGCTGAATCTTTATATTTAACCAATCCCATTGGATTAACGTTGTTCCATGTGCCTGACGTGGCGTATGAAGTTGGATTAACAATCGTTTCGATAGAATATGAGTTGCCTGGAGACATTTTTTCTTTATCTCTTAATGTCCAACCGGTGTCTTTGGCGTAGATTGCTTTATTGCTTACTGTATATTTTTTGCCTTTAATTGCATAATTATACAATCCGGTTGTCCATGTGGGATCATAACTATCTGCGCTTGTTGTAGAACCAAACTGTAAATCAGCCGAGCTGCTGCCGGATGTGTTTTGGCTTAACTGGCCTGTATTTTCGTTAAATTTCCAGTATGCAATGGTTGTGTCGTTATAAAGTCTTTCCGAACCACCAACGGCATTATTGCAAATGCGTACTCTGTCGATTTTGCCGTCAAATGGACGTAAGTCGCTATCGTCCGATTCGCCGCCGATCAACAGCATCGGTTCTGAATTTGTACTAAACTGCATAAGGGGTGGACACGTGATTGATTGTTCCAGTTCCTGCCCAGTCGCGAGATTTCTTACCATCATTTTTAATCTGCTTAAAGGCTGATAATAGTCAATCGCGATATAGTACCATTTACCTGCTGCGACTGGGAAGCCGGCGTTTGTAAGATCAACTCCAAGGCAAGGCCATGTATTGTTATTTGCTCGTACGCCCACAATGATGTAATCATGCAGCGAGCCGCCTATATTTTCTTTGTAAAAACTTCTTACGATAATCTTGGCTGTTGTCGTGTTGTTTCTATCGTAAACATGCATAAGTGTCGGCGGGTTATCACTGTTTTCGGCTGCCGTTGATGGAATTGTGTCGGGATTAATAATGAATTCGAAAGAATATGAACCGCTCGGCAAGCATTTTTGTCCTTCGTAACCTGTCCAGTTGAAACTCTTGCAATAGGTCTGTCCGCCGCTGTTTTCACTAAGCAGTTTGCCGTGCCAGGCGCCTGTTCTATCATAGCCGCTATCCCACGTGCCGTCGTACATATCTGCACCGTGTGTCCAGCCGCGTACAAGATTTGCGTTTGTACTGCCTCTGTGTGTGTAAATGTATTGATGGTCGCTGCCGTAAGTTGTACTGTCGCCTTCGTCAAAAGTCCAGTCTGCAATAACATTGCTGGGAGCAAGCAAATTCAAATTGTCAAAATACTGCTTCAATGATGCATCTGCCGCAATCTGCATAGTTTTCGCTGCTGTGTATTGCAGTTCTGTAAGCGATGGGTATGGAGGAACATTGTTCCACCAGTTCTGATAGCTAGCTACATAAGCGATTTTTAGTGCTTCCAGTGCATCTTGCCTTGTTTCGAGATTGCCCTGGAGATATTCAGTTGGTGCGGGCTTATCGGTATAGTTTGGAACTATATCAACTGCTTCGCTTTCCCAATAATCGTGAGCATCCTCGTATTCCCATGCGACAGGATCGTGAACAGCAGGGACTGCTGAATCAGCCAATCCGTGTAGTAACGCGCCGAAAGTGAATTCATTAGTAGTTGTACCGCCGCGAAGGAGATTCCATCCTGTCCCGTTGTTGTTGAGATCGAAATTATACAAGTTGCCGCTGAAGATGTAGCCCCAGCCATGCTGCGGATCAGGTTCCCAGTTAGAATGTTTTGCCCAGTTGCTATACGTGTAATTAGTATTGTTGCCATAACGAATTAATTCATTGAAGTAAGGCTTTAAACTATCGACTGCAAAAACGTCGTATGCCAAGTAGTTGTGTGTGTCGCCGCCCAAACCTTCGATGTCTCCTTCATATGCTGTGGCGTTTCCAGGCAAAAGAAACAACATCGCCAGGAATAAAATTGGAATGCTAATCACTAGTTTCATTACAAAACCTCCGTTTCTTGAATAAAATATGAGTATGCAGAACCGTTTTCTGCAATAATAGCAACTGTTGGGATTAAGTTGGACGGCAAGATGTTGAAAGCAGATTTGTAATAGATTTCCATAAATAACTAAATCAATTTAGGAATTTAACCATAAATAATGAAAAAGTAAATAAAAAATAACAGTAATATTTTCACGAATCACTATATTTAATTGTAAGTATCTATTTATATTGTACTTATATAGTAGGTCGAAAATGATATTTTGCACAAGCAAACTTGCTGTTGTCCAAAATCGATTTTAGTAATTTCAGCATAAAGCAGATATTTTAAGATTGTTGAAAAGAATTCCGCATAAAGTTATAATGCCTTGCAGGAAGTCGCAGTTGATATAATTATAGGAGATAGTTATGCCATTAGAAGCGTGCAGGGATTGTAGATTTTGGGAATGGGATAAAGAGCCGTCCGAAATAAAATACGGCATTTGCCATAGGTATCCCAAAGTCGTGGAAGATTATGTATTAGTGAAGGAAAATTACTGGTGCGGCGAGTTTAAAGCCAAGAGCCAATTGCGAAGCGGCTAATGGGTGCGGGCTTTCTATCGCTTTGATTTGAAACTTTCCGATACCGTTATTAATTTTAATGGCTTTTTCGATATGTTCGTCAGATGATGCTGCTGATGAGCATCTATATAAAATGCATCGCCTGCGTTTAATTTCCACTTTCCCTCACCTGCGATTTCGAGTTCTGCCGGCCCGCCGGAGATAACCGTGCCCGCTAAATCATAATCGTGCTGTTCCCATTCGCTTTGCTTTTCAGTCGGGGCGATCATTTCGTGTACTAATATAAAACGTCTTTTCGATGTTTTCTGTAAAAGATATTTGTATGTTCTGTTTTGATCGGCAATACTCTGCATATCTTTCTCGAAACATACCGGTGCATCCATATTCTTTTTGGACATAACGAAGAAGTCGGCCAAATCATATCCAAGTTCATTTAAGATTTTGCCCAGAGTGGCTAGGGTGGGGCTGCTTGTGCCTTTTTCGATAGCAATCAGCGACGCAGGTGAAATTTCTGCCTGACGGCTTAACTGACGCAATCCAATGCCTTTTTCTGTTCTAAGCTTTTTCAAAGTGATGCCGATGTTTTTGGTATCCATAAACCGTCCCAAAAAGATTAAATTCAAATTATAGCTATTTTTGAGTCAAAAATCTATATAAAAACTATGCACCATATTATTTTTGCTTGATTATAACATCTTTACCTGTTATTGTAAACAATAACAAATGTTTTGTAATATGAAACCATTAATCGTCAATTTCTGGTCAAAGGATTGTTTGACGCTCGACTAAAGTTTAATAATATGAATCTAAATATTCAACATATAGCGGGTGTTTTGAAAAACTGTTGGAAAGAAACAGTTGCGCACAAATTTGCGAACGGTACAAATCTATTGATAATGTTCCACGGCGGCCGTTTGATCGGATTCAGCAGTGCCAAAAACGATGAAAATTTTTTATGGACTAATCCGGCTCTTAAAACCGCTGTCGACGCAAAAGCATTTTACGAGCAGCAGCAATGGCGCAATAGCGGTGGCGATAGAACCTGGCTTGCTCCTGAACTCGAATTATTTTTCCCCAACTATCCTGATTTGAATGTTTATGTTCAGCCGCAGCAGCTGGATCCGGGAAATTTTTTAATTGATACAACTGATGATAGTATTTCAGTTCGCAATAAACTTGCAGTGAATTTGTACAAAAGTAAACAGGTTGTCAATTTGGCAATGACGAAAAAATTCACATCCGCAGATAATCCAGTGCCGCAAATTGATATTGAGTATGCTGGTTTTACATCTACGACATCGCTGGAAATTTTGGATTCTAATAAATATAATTGCGCAAATATCGGCTTGTGGCATTTGACGCAGCTTCCTTGCGGCGGCAAAATGATTGTGCCGACATACCAAGAGGCAAACCCTGTAACTATCTTTGGCGAATTATTTAAAAAGGATTTGTCTATTTCTGATAATCTCTGCTTATACAATGTTTCAAACGAAGGTTCGTGCAAATTTTCTTTACAAGCTATTGAAATCACAGGCAGAGCGGGGTATGTATATGATAATGAAGGATCGCAAACGCTTGTTGTACGAAATTTCTTTGTAAATCCTTGCGGACTTTATATTGATGTGCCTTTTAACGAGCCACAGCGAACCGGTTTCGCCTTTCAGGTATGCAAGATAAATAACCCGCAGTGGGGTAATTTCGTTGAGCTGGAATATCATACGCCGGCAATAGGTTCCGCCGCTGGACAATTTGAATGTACCGATGTTTCCCAGACGTGGGCTTTTCGCGGTGAACCGGAAAAAATACAAAAGATCATCAAATTATTACTAACTTCATCGAAAATTTAAGGAGCTTTTTATATGTCGTCAAAAATAGCATTATCGGTTTGTTCGCATCCTGATGATGCGGAATTCGTATGTACCGGAACAATGGCTTTATTGAAAAAAGCGGGCTGGACAATTCATATCGCTTCAATGACCCCCGGCGATGCCGGCTCGGCAACATTAAACGCAGCGGAAATAAGTGCAGTTCGCCGAATAGAAGGTGCAAATGCCGCAAAAATACTTGATGCTCAATATCATTGCCTCGAATGCGAAGATGTCTTTATAATGTATGATAAACCTACATTGCTGAAGGTTATTAAATTATTGCGAGAGGTAAAACCGACGATAGTTTTTGCGCCAAGTCCGCAGGATTATTTTATCGATCACGAAATAACGTCACAGCTTGCCCGCACCGCGTGCTTTAGCTGCGGAATCCCAAATATAATAATACCTGGCACAAAGCCTTATGCGTATGTCCCGCATTTGTATTATGCAGACCCAACCGGCCTGGTTGATATTTTCGGAAGTGAAATTGTTCCCGGAATGTATGTCGATATAACTTCCGTGATCGAAACCAAACAGAAAATGCTTTGCTGCCATAAGAGTCAGCGAGATTGGCTGCTGGTTCATCACGGTATGGATAAATATGTTGAGACGATGAAAGAATATGCCGCAAAGAGGGGCGCTCAATGTGGTTTTGAATACGCTGAATGTTTCCGTCAGCATCTGGGGCAGGGTTATCCTCAAAATAACAAACTAAAGGAAGAAATTGCTGCGTTTGTTAAATAAATATTATGGACGATATTGGAATATAGAATAAACTTTCGTTAAAAGGATGAACTATGAATTTTTCACTCTCCGTTGCTGATATTTTGATTATTATCGGTTCGGTGCTTTTTGTAGTACTGGTTGGCTTGCTGGCAACACGCAAACAGGATAAAACCGCACGCGGATATTTTCTTGCGTCCGGCAAATTGCGTTGGTGGATAATCGGTGCTGCGTTTGTTTCAACCAGCGTTTCAAGCGAACAAATAGTTGGCACAGTCGGTGCGGCCTACAAAAACGGAATGGGAATAGCAAACTGGGAATGGTGGGCTTTGCCTTGCTATACTCTGCTTATTGTATTCTTCATCCCTATTTATTTACGCAACCGCATCGCGACCGTTCCTGAACTTTTGAAACGCAGATATGGTCAGCTTTGCGGCGATATTTATAGTTGGACAATGCTTATTGCGTATGTCTTTGTTTTTATGGTTCCAATTTTGTACGGCGGAAGTTTAGCCTTTTCGGAACTCACGGGATGGAATTTTTATATCATACTCTGGGCGACGATTATTTTAATTGCTCTATATACCATCAAAGGCGGGCTTATATCGGTTATGTACACTGATGCGGTGCAGTGCGTTATGCTGCTGGGCGGCGGGTTGCTGCTGTATTTTCTGGCTCTGAAAAATATACCCGGCGGCTGGCAAGCGATGGAAGTAGCAAGCCCTGAAAGATTTCACCTTTATCATCCCCCGGGCGATAAGATTGCGCCGTTTGTGGGCTTGATAACAGGAACGTTCGGATTGTTTGTCTTTTATCAGGCAACAAATCAGGTTATGATTCAGCGTGTGCTTGCTGCTCGTTCGACTTGGGACGGCATAATGGGTGTTATTTTCGCAGGCTTTATAAATCTGTTCAGACCGCTGGTAACCTGCTTCCTCGGTCTGATCGTTTATCATTACATACACATTATGAAAATGAGCGAGCCTCTTGAAAATCCCGATACGACATTTTCATTTGCATTAAAAACATTTGCCGGCACCTGGGGTCTTCGCGGCATAATCCTTTCCGGCTTTCTTGCCGCGGTGATGTCTGCGACAAGCGCCTTAGCTAATTCTACCGCCACTATTTTTTCGCTCGACATTTATAAAAGGATAAAGAAAGACGCAACCGACCAGCAAATGATATGGATGGGCAGAATGGTATCGTTTTTGGCTTTAGCCATTGCCGGCTGCCTTGCCCCGTTCGTGGAAAAGCTGGGCGGCATATTTATTTATTTCCAGAAGGGCATTACTTACGTCTCTACGCCGATTATTTCTGTAATTATAGTTGGAATTATCTGGAAGAGAGCAAATTATATCAGCGCCGTATTTGGTTTGATTGGCGGTATGGTAATCCAATTAGCTGTCGTATTCTTTGATAATAGATTGCATTTGGGATTACATTGGTTCTATTTGGCATTTATAGCAGAAGTGCTGACGATAATCGGAATGATAGTTGTTGCTTTATCAACAGCTCCGCCATCAAAAGAAAAATACGAGCCGTTTGTTTGGCAGAAATCGTTTATAACTGATGTTGGCCGGGACGTTGTTCGCCCATGGTATGCCCGACTTACATTGTGGTTTAGTATTTATGCGGTTATATGGTTTTATCTCTACTGGCGTTTCTGGTAATAGGCAAAAGAATTTCGTCTATATTAGGCTGCCGAAGTTTGGCAGCCTTTTTTATGAAATATACAAATCATAATAAAAACAAATTGAAAAATAGAATAAATGTGTTAAATTATTGTCTCTAGGCACTATTTTAAGGTGTCAGATAAGCATAAGACCTTGATAAATAAGGACATATGTTGATTATCGGCGGCGTAGCTCAGCTGGTTAGAGCGTGGGATTCATAAGCCCAAGGTCCTCGGTTCGATCCCGAGCGCCGCCAATTTTAGTTCTAAGTTTTGAGTTCTTTGTTTTTAGTTGGGGAGAATAGCTCAAAACTAAAAAACTCAAAATTCATAACTCAAAGCTAATTTACGCCCTCATCGTCTAGTGGTTAGGACACAGGCTTCTCAAGCCTGCAGCAGGGGTTCGACTCCCCTTGAGGGTATTTCACAAAGAGCAGACAATAAAAGATACTATGCAGAATGGGACAACACATAAAGACTTTTCCGACTCTTTGAAGGTTTTATTAACTATTGAAAAGGATACTCTATAAAGATTGGTCTTGTAATATCCGGCCTTTAAAGTATTTTTCTTATTTCGCTTTGTCCATCATTTCTATAAAGTCATTGAACAGATAATTTGAATCGTGCGGGCCGGGCGATGCTTCTGGGTGGTATTGCACGGCGAAAGCGGGAACCTTTCTACAGCGGAAACCTTCCAGCGTATTGTCATTCAAATTGATGTGCGTTATCTGAACATCTTTATCCAACAGAGAATCGGGGTCGATGCAGAAGCCGTGGTTTTGGCTTGTTATTTCGATCTTTTCAGTAATCAGATTTTTCACGGGATGATTTGCGCCGTGATGGCCGAATTTTAATTTAAAACTTTTGCCGCCAAGAGCAAGGCCGAGTAATTGATGGCCAAGGCATATTCCGAAAATAGGGACTTTGCCGAGAAGTTTTCTGATAGTATCGATGGCATAGCTGATTGGGCCGGGGTCGCCAGGGCCGTTGCTTAAGAAAAAGCCATCCGGTTTTAATTTTAGAATATCCTGCGCGGAAGTATCCGCAGGGACGACGGTAACTTTGCAGCCGTTGGTAACAAGCAGACGCAAAATGTTCTGCTTGATGCCGCAATCGAACGCGACGACATTATATTTTAACGGTGTTTTATGCAAAATGCCGAATTCGTCTTCAACGGGTTTGTCCCAGACGTAACTTTTTTTTGCGCAGACGTGCTGAACAATATCGCGATTGACAAGGCCGGGGTATTTATCAAGTTCTTTCTTTAATTCTTTGATGCTCGTGCCGTCTGTGCAGATGATTCCGCGAAGCGAACCGCTGCTGCGAAGGAGCATAACTAATTTTCTTGTGTCGATATCCTCGAGGCCGGGGATATTATATTTTTTCAGATATTCATCGAGTGAAAAATCTTTGCGCCAATTGCTTGGGAAATCGCAGTTTTCTTTGACGACAAAACCGCTAAGGTAGGGCTTGGGCGATTCGATATCGAGATTGTTCGTGCCATAGTTGCCTATCAATGGATATGTCATAGTAACGATTTGCTCGTGGTATGACGGGTCGGTTAGAATTTCCTGATAGCCGCTCATAGAGGTATTGAAAACAACTTCGCCGCACTTTTTCCCTTCGGCTCCAAAACCTGTGCCTTTGAAACAAGTACCATCTTCAAGTAGCAATATGCCTTTCATCCCGTTATTTCCTTTTTTAATAACCCCCGGAATAAATCCGGGGGCTAACTAAGTTTTATTTATAAAATAATTGTATTGGTTTTACGTTAATATCTTCTTTTTTCATCGATTCGATGGCTGTTGTAACTGCCGCCGCGCCGCGAATCGTAGTTGTATATGGTACGTTGCGGTCGAGAGCGGTTCTGCGAATCGAAAACGAATCTTTAATTGTCTGCCTGCCGACAGTTGTATTTATAATCAGCGAAATCTGATTATTAATTATCAAGTCGACGATGTTCGGCCTGCCTTCATTCATCTTGAGTACGAATTCAGAAGGTATATTGTGCTTAATAAGTTCAATGCACGTGCCTTTTGTCGCCAGGAGTTTAAAGCCCATATTATGCAGTCTGCGGGCTATTTCAATGCCTTTTTCCTTGTCCGCATCTTTTACGCTGAAGAATACGTTTCCGCTTGTGGGCAGTGAATTGCCTGAAGCTATTTGCGATTTTGCGTACGCGATTCCGAAATCGTCCGAAAGGCCCATTACTTCGCCGGTCGAGAGCATTTCCGGGCCGAGGATAGTATCGCAGCCGGGGAATTTCAGGAACGGGAAGACCGCTTCTTTTACGGAGAAGTGTGGCCGAACCATTTCCTGTGTGAAGCCCAGTTCATCGAGAGTTTTGCCTGCCATTACCTTTGCGGCAAGTTTCGCAAGCGGTATGCCGATGGCTTTGCTGACGAACGGCACAGTTCTTGATGCTCGCGGATTGACTTCGAGGATATAAATTTCATCGCCCTTAATCGCGAACTGAATATTCATCAGGCCTTTGACTTTTAACTCCAGTGCGAGGAGTTTTGTCTGGCGTTTTACTTCTTCGATGAGTTTCTTGCTTAATGAAAACGGCGGAAGCGAACACGCGCTGTCGCCTGAATGTATGCCTGCTTCTTCGATGTGTTCCATAATACCGGCGACCACGACGGTTTTGCCGTCACTGATCGCATCGACATCCAGCTCTGCCGCGTCATCGAGAAATTTATCGATGAGAATCGGATGCTCATTGGAAACAGCGATCGCATTTTCGACGCAGGTTTTTAATTCTGATTCATCATATACAATCTGCATCGCACGGCCGCCAAGTACGAATGACGGTCTGACAAGCAGCGGATAGCCAAGTTTTTTAGCAATTTTAACTGTCTCTTCATAACTCATTGCCGTTCCGCTAGGCGGCTGGTTGAGTTTTAATTTCGCAACGATCTTATTGAAACGTTTTCTATCTTCGGCGGCGTCGATACTATCAGGGCTTGTGCCGATGATCTTCACGCCTGCATGCGAAAGGGCGTTTGCGAGTTTCAACGGCGTTTGGCCGCCAAACTGGACTATAACGCCATCTGGTTTTTCTTTGTCAACGATGTTCATAACATCTTCGAATGTGAGCGGCTCGAAATACAACCGGTCGGAAGTGTCGTAATCGGTGCTGACGGTTTCCGGGTTGCAGTTGACCATAATGGATTCGATGCCGATTTCTTTTAATGCGAACGCGGCGTGGCAGCAGCAATAGTCAAATTCGATACCTTGGCCGATACGGTTTGGGCCGCCGCCAAGAATGATCACTTTCTTTCGTGTGGTCGGGTTTGCTTCGCATTGATCTTCGTAAGTCGAATACAAATATGGCGTGTGGGCTTCGAATTCGGCGCCGCAGGTATCGACCATTTTGTAAACGGCGGAAATTCCCTGTTCAATTCTCTGCTTTCTTAATTGTGGTTCGGAAATATTTAATTTTGACGCGATATATTTATCGCTGAAGCCGAGTTTTTTAGCTTTTTCGAGATTTTTAATACTGATCTTATCTTCGAAATCGACAATCTGTTTGATGTTGTTCAAGAACCACGGGTCTATTTTTGTAAGCTCGAAAATATCTTCGATCGAGAATTTTCTACGTAATGCTTCCGCGACATACCAAACTTTATCCCAGCGGAAAGATCGGAGAATCTGACGAAGTTTTTCGTCATCGACTTTTGCAATGTGTTTGTTGTCTAATGAATATCTATCTATTTCAAGTGAGCGAATAGCTTTCTGGAACGCTTCTTTGAAGGTTCGTCCCATTGCCATTGCTTCGCCGACGCTTTTCATCTGAACTGTTAATTCTGCATTTGTGGCTGGGAATTTTTCGAATGTAAAGCGGGGCCATTTAACTACGCAATAGTCAATCGTCGGCTCAAAACAGGCCGGCGTCATTTTTGTAATATCGTTTGGAATTTCATCGAGCGTATAGCCGACAGCAAGAAGCGATGCTATTTTCGCGATGGGAAAGCCCGTAGCTTTTGATGCAAGGGCAGAGCTTCTTGAAACACGCGGATTCATTTCGATAACGTACATTTTCCCATTTTTAGGATTGATAGCGAACTGGATATTCGAGCCTCCGGTCTCAACGCCGATTGCGCGAATAATTTTTAACGCCGCATCGCGCATCGATTGATATTCTTTGTCTGTCAGCGTTTGAGCGGGTGCGACTGTAATACTGTCGCCGGTGTGAACGCCCATCGGGTCGAGATTTTCGATAGAACAGACAATCACAACGTTGTCTTTTCTATCGCGCATAACTTCGAGTTCGTATTCTTTCCAGCCGATGACGGATTCTTCCACGAGCACCTGGCTTTTCGGGCTAAGGCTCAATCCCCAATGGATAAATTCTTTATATTCCTGTGCGTTATAGGCGATGTTTCCGCCTGTTCCGCCGAGGGTATAGGAAGCGCGGATAATTGCGGGAAAGCCTATCTGCTGAATAATTTTCTGTGCCTGTTCCCAGTTATGAACGTAGCCGCTTTTGGGAACGTCAAGACCAATATCAAGAATGATTTTTTTGAATCTGTCGCGTTCTTCAGCTTTTTTGATCGTAGCTAAATCAGCGCCGATGAGTTTGACACCGTATTTTTTCAGAATGCCTGTTTCCGCCAAAGCAACGGCAGTATTAAGGCCTGTCTGACCGCCAAGAGTAGGCAGAATGCAATCCGGCTTTTCTTTCTGAATGATCTTTTCGATCATCTGCGGAGTAATAGGTTCGATGTATGTTCGGTCTGCAAGTTCGGGGTCGGTCATAATCGTAGCGGGGTTGCTGTTGACTAGTACGACTTCATAGCCTTCCTTGCGGAGAGCTTTGCACGCTTGTGCGCCGGAATAATCAAATTCGCATCCCTGGCCTATAACTATAGGGCCGGAGCCTATTATAAGTATTTTGTGGATATCTGTACGTTTGGGCATTTTTTTACATCCGTGTTATTGTCAAATGTTGTTATTAATTTTTTGACGATAAAGATTCGTCATTGGCATTCTTCTATCTCGGCCAAATGCTTTTGGCGTTATTTTCACGCCGGGCGGACATTGGCGACGTTTGTATTCGTTACGATCCACCATAGCGATAACTTTCATCGCGACGGCCTGGTCGAAACCCTGCTTTATTATTTCCGGTAAAGATTTTTCATCTTCGACATACGCTTTCAAAATTCCATCGAGAATATCATATTCTGGCAGCGAATCGCTGTCTTTCTGATTGAAGCGAAGCTCGGCTGTCGGAATACGCTCTATCACGCTTTGCGGAATTCGGTCTTTGCCGCAGAGTTTATTTACGTAATGACTCAATTCGTAAACAATCGTTTTCGGCACATCTTTTATCACTGCAAATCCGCCCGCGGTATCTCCGTAGAGTGTCGAATAACCGACTGCAGTTTCACTTTTGTTGCCGGTTGTCAAAACGAGATAGCCAAACTGATTACTTAGCGACATCAGCATAATGCCGCGGATTCTTGCCTGCAAATTTTCGTAAGCAAGTCCTTTGTCGTTCCAGCCGTTAAATTTTGCAAGCTCATTATTATAAGTCTGCAATATCGGTTCGATAGGCATAGTGTGAAATTCGATGCCGAGATTTTCCGCGGTGAGCTGCGCATCGGATATTGTTTCGGAAAGATTAAAACGGGTCGGCATTGTTACGCCGATGACGTTTTCTTTGCCGAGGGCATCGACAGCAATGTTGGCTGTAAGAGTCGAATCGATACCGCCGCTTAAACCAAGAATCGCTTTTTTAAAGCCGTTCTTTTGGACATAATCGCGAGTACCAAGCACAAGTGCGTTGTAGATTTCTTCGACGCAATCTGTTTTCTTTATCGGGCGATCTGAAACTATTTGGCCATTCGTTGAAATATCGGCGATTAGCAAATCTTCTTCAAATGCTTTTGCGACTGCGGTAAGGTTTCCATCAGAATTTACGAAAATACTTCTGCCGTCGAAGACAAGTTCGTCCTGGCCGCCGATTATATTGCAATATGCGATAGCGCAATTAAGAGTTTTGGCGCAATCCTGCAAAAGATTAATTTTTTGATCAATTTTACCCGCGTGGAAGGGTGAAGCGGAAATATTTACGAGCAAATTCTTTTGCGGCAGAGAAGAGAGGAAATTTTGGAGCCATTGCAGTTCCCAAATGTCTTCACAAATCGTGCACACAATGGACATATCTTTGATTTTGATGACGGCAGGTTCGCAGCCGGCGACAAAATATCTTTTCTCATCGAAAACGCCGTAGTTTGGAAGCTGACACTTGCGATATACTTTCTGTATTTTGCC
>Ga0154577_1150_pt3 | contig 18890 bp, 19 predicted proteins | sample RifGroF2_FD_116006 | JGI IMG/M metagenome (GOLD analysis project Ga0154577, IMG submission 116006) | Planctomycetes bacterium GWF2_42_9
CGCCGTTCTGAAGACCTGCTTTTTCGGCGGGGCTATCAGCTACGAGTTTATGAATGACAACGCCCTTCTTCTGGCCTTTTGCTCCGAGCAATTCAGCCATTTCAGGCGTAACATCCTGACCAAAAATGCCAATATAGCCCCGTACAACTTTGCCGCTTTCGACAATCTGTTTGTAAACATATTTGGCGATATTGATCGGGATTGCGAAACCTATACCCATATATCCGCCGCTGGAGCTGTATATAGCGGAGTTAATGCCTATAACCTGCCCATCGATATTTACCAACGGCCCGCCGGAGTTGCCGAAGTTGATGGCGGCATCTGTCTGAATAAAATCCTGGAATTGAACGTCCGGCAAACCGATATTCGTTCGTCCTTTTGCGGAAACTATGCCAGATGTTACCGTATGGCTCAAGCCAAATGGATTACCGATTGCAAGTACCCACTGGCCTACCCGAAGTTTATCCGAATCGCCAAGTTCGGCAAACGGTAAATTCTTGGCATCAACCTTAATGACCGCGATATCTGTTTCCGGGTCTGATCCGATGACTTTTGCTTTGAGTTCGCGTTCGTCGGAAAACTTAACCGTAATTGTATTTGCATCTTTTACGACGTGATTATTGGTGAGAATATAACCATCGGCAGAGATGACGAAACCTGTGCCCTGACCTCTGCGGATTTGTTTGCGTTCCTTTGGCTGCTGTTGTTGCTGCTGCTGCTGACGCTGACGGAACTGTGGACCAAAGAATTTTTCAAAGAATTCATCGTTTTGAAAATCTTCGAATGGATTCCAATATTGATATTTCTGGGTGAATGTCTGCTGTGTACTGATAAATACTACAGCCGGGCTTACCTTTTCCGCTACATTGGCAAAGGCTTCGCCTGTATCGCGAAGAGTTTGGATTTCTGTTTTCGCATCAGGTGCGGCGAAACAAAATGGTGCTAAAACAGAAATAGATAAAATTGATACAAATACCAATAAAGTTTTCTGATGTTTCATTTGAGCTAATCCTTTCATTCTTTACCGTAATTGCGTTAAACTAATTTTAAAAACTAAATACGCAGATAAATCCCTGATTGTTCAATTAATAGCTACAAATTTAGTTTTTTCCATAGTATTTATTACTATTTATAATACTTTTTTACTTTATAATGGAAAACGGCATAAATAATTATTGGGCATAGACTTGTATTTTTAAAAGAATATGATATAAAACAGCAATGGACATAATTTATCAAGACAACGACATAATAGCGATTAATAAGCCGGCAGGTGTCAGCGTTACTCACGACAGGGGCGGAAGCAAAAGCATCATAGAGATGCTGCAAAGCAAACCCGGATATGAAGAAACTCTGGTAATACACCGGCTTGATAAAGACACAAGCGGCATAATGATTTTTGCGAAAAATGCGGAATCACATCGGCATTACTGCCAGATTTTTGAAGAATCACAGGCAAGGAAAATTTACCTTGCGCTTGTAACGGGCAGACCAGATGAAAATACAGGTGAAATCGATGCCCCGCTTATGCAATGCAAAAAAGACGCTTTGAAAATGACTGTCGATGTGAAGAAAGGCAAAGAATCGCAAACTCGCTGGCAGCTTTTGGCTGATTTCGGCAGGTTATCACTCGTTGCAGCTCGGCCTTTGACAGGCAGAACACACCAAATCAGAGTGCATTTCCAATACGCAGGTTTTCCGCTGGCCATAGACCCATTGTACAGCGGTAATGAACCAATTATGCTTTCAGCGTTCAAATCCAATTACAGGCTTGGCAAATTTGCTGAAGAAAAACCGCTGATCGAAAGGCTGACTCTTTGTGCGTATGAGTTGGAGATCGAGAATCATCATTTCATCGCGCCGCTTGAGAAGAAATTCAAAGCAACTGTAAAGATGCTAACAAAATATAGTTCTAAGGGTAGTGATTTTTTTTTGAATGAGAAAAATTTCCAGGAAATATTAGATTCAAAACCATTATCACTTGATATTTAATTAGTCGCTAGTTGTTAGTTGTTAGTGGCGGAATCCGAGGTTGTCGGAATTATTATTCAAAGGAATGAATTATGAAAAAATATGTTTTCATTATTTGTCTGTGCTGTTTGTTTTTATCCGTTTATGCCAAAGCTGAAGATAAGACCATTCTGCCAGGCACGCAGGATTTAAACGCTATCAAGAAAATTGTTATATTTGTCGAGCAAAAACGCGAATTTGAGGTTTTTCACTGGCGAGCAAAAACGGCTTATGGAACGGCAAGTCTGCTGGGCGGATTTGAAGGCGACGCCATCGCTCACAAAATAGATAAAGACAAAGACACAAAAGAAGCTGCGCCAATGCTGGACTCCATTAAAGATATTAGCTGCAGTGAGATGTTTATAGAATCGCTTAAGCCGATAAAGGAATCCAAGCAGTTCGAGAAGGTCGATATAAAAACCGGCGAGTTTGAAAAATCAAGTTTGAAAGAGTATGATGCCGCAATCGCTTTCACCATCAAGAAATGGGGAATACGTCTTGTCGATCGGGAAAATGAAAAGCTGGCGGGCTTTACCGAACTCGAAGTTAAAATGCTGAAAGCCAATGAGAAAAAACCGATCTGGGATCAGCGAGAAGTTGTAGTTTCAGGCCAAAAGCAAACCATTGAAGGGTTCACAGCCGATGGCAAAATGCTGAATGAAGAAGTTCGGACAGCGATCAAAAAAGCAGGAGCACAGATGTCGAACGTATTGCTGTACCCTTCTGCAAAAGCTGAACCCAAAAAGGAAGCCAAGAAAGAAAAAGGCAAAAAGGAAAAAGTCAAAGCGGAATCGCTGCCGATCAATAATGATATAACTTTCAAAACCGGCCCATTGGGAACGCTTAAGCCTTTGAAAATCGACGTTCAGCCCTTTACCGATAACAGGCAAACCAAAGATAAAATCGGTGAACTTCGCAACGGTTTCGGCGGCAAAGCGGGAGCTGTAAATGCAAACCGCCCCGCGACGGATATTGTAACCGATGCGATAGGCTCAACCTTTACCGCAAACGGGCATACGTTAAATAATACAGAAAAAGACATTATCATAACAGGTTCAGTCGATACCTATTGGTTCGAATCACAATTAAGGATGAGCAGTTGGGAACTGATGGGCACTATCGATATAAACCTGGTTGTTCAGGACAACAAAGGTAAAGTTCTATTTACAAAGAAATATTCCGGCCATCACGATAGAGTGCTGGGGCTTTTCTGGCCTAAGACAATTATAGAAATAATGGATGCCGCGATGGCAAACCTGACCGACCAAATACCCTACGATGCCCAACTTATTGACGCGATTAAAACATACCAAAAGTAGGAATTTACTTGCAAATTAAGGCTTTTTCAGTAATCTTTTGTGTTCTCAATACCACAGGCATATTAATAACGCGTTGAACGGGCAACAATGTCATTAGGCCGGCTTCGCTAAGCCGCGATCCACGAACACAGTTATTTATGACCATTGGTAAAAGGATACGAAAGATTATGGCTGATAAAACGATTAAAATTGGATTGGTTGGATTCGGTACTGTAGGCAGCGGAGTTGCTAAAATTCTGCTGGAAGACTGCGACTACATCAAAGCAAAAACCGGCTTAAAACTGGAACTTGTAAAGATAGTTGATGTCGATACAAAGAAAGAAAGACCTGTAAAACTTCCTGCCGGTGTTCTCACCAATGACTTGAACAGCATTGTCAACGACAAAGACATCCAAATCGCTATTGAACTCGTCGGCGGAACAAAAATCGCCAAAGATATTCAGTTAAAAATGCTTGCAGCCGGCAAAGACGTTATCACAGCAAACAAAGCACTTCTTGCAGAACACGGCAACGAACTTTATACAGCAGCGCACAAAGCCGATAAATGCATCGCGTTCGAGGCGAGCTGCGCGGGCGGGATTCCGATCATTTCCGCAATAAGAACAGGTCTTGCAGCGAACAAGATCAAAGCGATTTACGGAATTGTGAACGGAACGTGCAATTATATTCTTACGAATATGACGAGCAAAAATGAAAGTTTCCGCACCGCTCTCAAACAGGCACAGGATAAAGGTTATGCGGAAGCTGACCCGACACTGGATATCAGCGGCGGAGACAGCGCACACAAGCTGGCGATTCTGTCGTCTATAAGTTTCGGCTGCGAAATTCACCCTGAAGATATTTTTGTAGAAGGTATTGAAAACATAGATATTGCCGATATTCGTTACGGCCACGAAATGGGGTATACGCTTAAACTTCTGGCGATTGGGCAAAAAACCGCGGAAGGAAAAATTTCTCTGCGGGTTCATCCATCGTTTATCGCATCTGAAAACGCGCTTGCACGAGTTGACGGCCCATTTAATGCGATCAGTATTTTCGGACACGCAGTCGGGCATACTATGTTTTACGGACGCGGAGCGGGAATGATGCCGACCGCATCGGCTATTGTCGCGGATATTATTGAAGTCGCGATGGGCAATTCCAAAAAACTGTTCAAGCATTTGACTCTCGAACCGAGAAATAAAGATTCTATCGCAAAAGTCGATGATTTGATGAGCAGATTTTATATCAGGCTTCGCGTTCTAGATAAGCCCGGGACGTTCGCACAAATTACTTCGATTCTGGCAAAACACGAAATCAGCCTTTCAGGCGTTCTGCAGCACGAAGAACAAAATTCAAATAATGTTGTGCCGGTGATTATCATTACTCACCAGACACAGCAGAAAAAAATATCGGCGGCACTTGCTGATTTCGAAAAACTTGAAATGGTAAAAAACAAACCGGTCTGCATAAGGATTGTAGACATACCGCAGGATGGCGATTAATGAAATACGTTGTAATAATACCAGACGGTGCAGCGGATGAGCCGATTGAACAATTCGGCGGGAAAACTGTTTTCGAGGCCGCCGAGATTCCGAATATTGATCATTTGAGTAAGACAGGCAGATTAGGGCTTGTTCAGACGGTTCCAGATAAAATGTCGCCGGGCAGCGATGTTGCTATGATGAGTCTGCTGGGATATGACCCCAAACGATATTATACAGGCAGAGCCCCTCTTGAAGCGGTCGCGATGAATATTCAGCTTGAGCCGACAGATTGGGTTTTCAGATGCAATCTTGTAACGATCGCGGATAATAAAATGGCAGACCACAGCGCAGGGCACATCTCAAGTCCTGAAGGCGCAAAGATTATCGAAGATCTAAATAAAAATTTCGGCACTGATAAAATTAAATTTTATCCGGGTGTCAGCTACCGTCATCTCTGCGTAATCAAAGGGACAGAGTTTGATGTTTATACCGAACCGCCGCACGATATCATCGGGCAATCGGCAGAGAAGAATCTGCCTCGCGGAAAACACGCTGACATTCTGACCGATCTAATGGCAAAATCAAAACAGCTTTTGGCTGAACACGAAATAAATAAAATCCGAAGAGACCTCGGCGAAAATGCTGTAAGCTCGATTTGGCTTTGGGGACAGGGTAAAAAGGCATCGATGGATAGCTTCCATAGCCGATTCGGTTTGCGAGGCACTACAATAACCGCGGTCGACCTTGTTCGCGGAATTTCAAAGCTCATCGGCTTTGACCTTATTCAGGTTGAAGGCGCAACAGGTTTTGCGGATACAAATTATAACGGCAAAGCACAGGCGGCAATCGACGCTCTTGAAAAGTACGATTTGGTTTTCGTACATATCGAAGGGCCTGACGAAGCCGGACACGCAGGTAATGCGGAATTAAAAAAATTAGCCGTAGAACGTATTGACAAATATGTGGTCGGGCCTGTATATAAGGCCCTGCAAAAATACGACGGCTGGCGAATGCTGGTTATGCCGGATCATCCAACCCCCTGCAAAGGTCAGGCCCATACAGGCGGGCCGGTTCCATTTGTGATGGCAGGGACTGGTTTAGACCCGCTGCTTGGAAATCCATTCAGCGAAAATTTCGCGGCTCAGTCAGGCTTGAAAATTGAAAAAGGTTATGAATTAATGGAATATTTTATTAAACGTTAATACCGTTTTTTTTTGGAAACTTCATACTATGGCTAAAAAAAAGGAACTTGTAGTTCAGAAATTCGGCGGTACTTCGGTAGCTAACGCTGAAAAGATCAAACGAGCCGCGCAAAGAGCTATCAATGAGTTTGACCAGGGCAAACAGGTCATAATGGTAGCGTCCGCACGCGGACAGCAGACCGATGTCCTTATTAAAGATGCACTGGAAGTAAACCCTAATCCGCCAAAACGTGAAATGGATCAGCTTTTGAGCACGGGCGAGCAGCAGACAGTTTCGCTCATCGCGATGGCAATCGAAGGTATGGGCAGAAAGGCAATTAGCTTTACCGGTGCTCAAATCCGTATGATTACCGACAGCGTACACACAAAGGCAAGGATTAAAAGCATCGATACAAAGCGTATCAAGAAAGCTCTCGACGAAGGCAATATCGTGATCGTCGCGGGATTCCAGGGCGTTGATGAAAACGAAGACATCACGACACTCGGTCGAGGCGGTTCAGACACAAGCGCAGTCGCTTTAGCTGCCGCGATGAAAGCTAATACCTGCGATATATTCACAGACGTCGACGGCGTATATACGACTGACCCGCGAGTCTTCAAAGAAGCGGTCAAGCTCGATCAAATCAGTTACGATGAAGTGCTCGAAATGGCAAGCCTGGGTGCAGGTGTTATGCACGGCAGGAGCATCGAATTCGGCAAAAAATATAATGTTGTCATACATGTAAGAAGCAGTATGTCAGATAAAAAAGGTACTTTAATTACTCATGAGGTCCCACAAATGGAAGGAATACTTGTATCAGGCGCCACTATTGAAAAAAATCTTGCGAAAATCAGTTTGATCGGTGTTGATAACAAACCCGGCAACGCAGCGAAAGTTTTCGCTCACCTGGCAGCAGCCAAAGTCAGCGTAAACGATATTATTCAAACAGAAGTAAGCAATAAGAAGGCGAATGTCTCTTTCACAGTAAGCAAAAATGATTTTAACGACGCGAAAAAAGCGGTCGATGAAATCAAAGAAAAAGTCGGCTGCGAAAACCTTTTCTTCCGCGACGATATCGCTGAAGTCTCTATCATCGGCGTTGGTATGCGAACACACTACGGCGTAGCGAATATGATGTTCAGCACTCTTGCGAAAGAGAAAATCAATATCGATTCGATCACGACAAGTGAAATTCGTATAAGCTGCATCGTAGATAAAGCACAAGGCGACAAAGCACTCGTAAGCGTTTGCAAGACGTTCGAACTTGATAAACCAGTAAATAAACGCAGCTACGTTAAATAGTCGTTAGTTGATAGTTGTTAGTCGCTAGTTAGTTGACGAATAAAAATGAAACAAACTCAAAGCCGATTGCGAAAGAAAATTCTAACGCTTTCGGCTTTTTTATTTATTTCAGCTTTTGCCTGGCTGGATCATAAATATCATTTCATTCCTGCGGGCTATCCCACAGCCGCCCAAACGCAGGATAGTAACGATTGGGACAAATACAACGATAAATGTTTTGTCGTAGTAAAAACCATCGACGGCGACACCCTCGATATAAACATACCGGACGGCCGATACGAACATACGCGAATCAGGCTGCTGGGTGTTGATACGCCTGAAACGAAAAAGCCCGATACGCCGGTGATGTATTTTGGGCCCCAAGCGAGTAATTTCACAAAAGAAAAAACGCTCGGCAAAAAAATTACTGTGCTGATGGACAGGCAGGCAAACGCACGCGATAAATACGGAAGATTGCTAGCCCACATTCAACTTGAAGATGGTACAATATTAAATGAAGAATTAATACGCAAAGGTTTTGCTTATGCGGATACGCGATTTCCGCAGAGTTTCAATAAAGAGTATGCCCTGCTTGAAAAACAAGCAAAAAAAGCAAAAGCAGGATTGTGGGAAAAAGTTACTGTTGAGCAGATGCCGAAATGGCGGCAAAAACAAAATCAAAAATGAAATATAGTATGCCGAAGGCATTCCACAATTTTTATATTTTATTTTTTATATCTAATATTTTTTAGTATCGGTCGATTGGCAGATTTAAATTTTGCGGTCTTGTCAAATCTATGAAGCTGCCCTTTTGAGCGGCTCGGATTTGAATCGTGCCGTATTCTTTGTATGTGTTATAAAGGATCGCGAGTTTTTCTTCATCTTTCGCTTCGAGATTTTTATGCCATTGACCAATGCGAGCGCCCCACCTTATTTCTGTGCCGTCTTTTGCATAGAAAACTATGTGCGGCTGGGAAGTGCTTCTCCTGCCGTTAAAGTTGCTCATATCTATTGATTTTATTTCAGCAAGTAAAGGTTTGTTCGGCTGCACCTGCTTATCCATTTTGTCTAAAAGTTCAATCAGTTCAATAGCTGCTGTAACATCTTCACGCTGCCAAGTTTCACCAATGGAACGGGCTGAAAGCTGGTGAGCTGGAACGCCTGAAATTTCTACGATCGTTAGTTTACTGACCGGCACATAATCAAGAACAACTGCTTTCTCATCGAGATAGTACCAGCCATCGTTTGCGGTAACCAATGCGATCGGTTTACGAAAATCGGCATTTACCACAATAGACTTACTGCCGACACTTACCTGCACATTATAAAGCCAGGCCAACGGTCGAAGATTTTCGCCAACACGTCTTGCGGTGGCTTCATTCAAAATGAAAATATCGCCGCCCTTCTTGGCGGATTCCCCTATTTCGCGATCAAGTTCGGGGCTGATCCAATCCGGCGCGTTGGTAATTTCAAGATCAAGCTGTTTTTCACCAAAATGATAACTCTGCTTAACGAATCTTTCCTGATAAATAAAACCAATTACCAATCCTACCGCGACAATGATGATTGAGAAAATAATCAGAGTATTGCGGACAGCCTTTGAACGCTCTTTCTTTTCGGTTTTAGTTAATTTCTTTTTAAAACCGAACCATGATTTTTTACTCTTTTCAGCCAATTTATGCTTTCCTTCTCAATGTTGTCTCAATAATTTTCATACATAATTGGCTCATATCCAGACCGGTTTTGGCCGCGGCTTTGGGTAAAAGTGAATGCGATGTGAAGCCGGGAATTGTATTTATTTCGATAACATACGGAATGCCGTCCTGACTGATGATCATATCTATCCTGCTGAAATCTCTGCATCCGACCGCTTTAAAACTTTTCAACGCCGTATCGTCTATTTTCGTCAGCAGTTTTTCATCCTGGATCGTATCGAATAAATATTGCGTCTGATCGTCGTTGTATTTCGCATCATAATTATAAAAATCTCTGGATGTTCTGATCTCTATAACAGGCAGAACTTTATCATCGACAATACCAACTGTGATTTCTCTGCCGGTGATAAACTTCTCAACCATACAGTCGCCGAATTCATTGTAGCATTCCTCGGCGGCGGATTGCACATTTTCAAATCCTTCAATAATTTTTACGCCAACGCTGCTGCCGTTCCTGATAGGTTTGACTACGAATTTTTTATCCGATGCAAAAGTAGTTTTCTTGCTTAAATCCTCAAGCTCTTTAGCTGTCCTTATTTCAACAACAGGCGCAACAGCAACACCCGCAGATTGAAGAGCTTTCTTGCAAGCCATTTTATCAAACGCGATCCTGCTTGATTTCGAATCACAGCCAGTGAAGAGCAGTTTTTTGCGTTCGCAGATTTCCTGCATATCGCCGCCCTCACCAAACTCGCCGTGAAAGACTAGGAAAAAAATGTCGATGCTTTTATCGTCGAGTATCCAGGGCTTATCGGGCATAAAATCATGCTCGATAACTTCCAAAGAAGGGAATTTGCGCAAGGCCTGCGCGACACATTTTCCGCTGGTCAGACTGACTTGCCGTTCAGAACCAACCGCACCCATCAATACCGCAACTTTTAAACCACCTGATATATTAAGGTCCATCTATTTACCAGATTTCTATTTCCAATTCGAGTGCAACATCGAATTTTTCTTTAACTTTCTTTTTGATTAAATCAATTAACGAAATAACATCGCTGCTTTTGCATCCATTTTCGGCAACGATAAAGTTCGCGTGTTTTTCGCTTACAGACGCACCGCCGACTTTAGTACCTTTAAGGCCGCATCGGTCAATCATTGCGCCGGCACTCATCCCTCTTGGATTTTTGAAAACGCATCCAGCACTTTTCATATTCAAAGGCTGGGTATTTTTTTTGTAAATCCATACTTCTTTATAAGAACGCAAAAGCTGCTCCGGGTCGGCTTCGACTAATTTTAATTTTGCCGCGAGAATAACTTTTGCCGTAATGTTCGTATGCCTGTAATCGAATGAAAGCTCGGGTTTGGATCTTTCAAAAATATTGCCATGACTGTCCATCAGTATAACCGATTCAACCGCAGAGCCAATATCGCCGAAATTTCCGCCTGCGTTCATACGGATCGATCCGCCAACTGAACCGGGAATACCAGCCAATGCTTCCAAGCCGCCAAGACCTTTGCGAACGCAATCGCGGACAAGACTGCTCAAATCCGCACCGCCGCCAACTTCGAGCATTTGGTCTTTTTGTTCTAATTTGCAAAAAACATCATTATCCAATTTAACGACTGCGCCTTTTACGCCTTCGTCGTGAATAAGAAGATTAGAGCCAAAACCAAGAACGCGCAGCGGCACATTATTTTCGCCGCAAAGACGGACAACTTCCGCAAGCTGTTCGAAGGTTTGAGGTCTAATAAAAAATTCAGCTTTTCCGCCCAGTCCAAACCAGGTTAGTTTGCTTAAAGGATAGTCCTTTTCAACTATTTGCTCTAAGCCATTGAATATATTCGTCCGCAACTTTCCAGACATTACCAGCTCCCATAGTCATTAAAATATCGCCGGATTCTACATTATTTTTCAAAAATTCGCAAATGCTTTCAAAAGAATTGATAAACATTGCGTTGCTGCCCTTTTTCTTGATTTCATCGACCAGCACTTGTGCGTTTACCTCGGTTCGCGATTTTTCGGTATCACGAACAAAATAAATATCCGGCACAATCGTCAGATCGGCAAGTTTGAAACTGTCGGCAAAATCTTCAAGCAGGAATCTTGTCCTGCTGTATTGGTGCGGCTGGAAAATACAAAATATCCTTCTGCCGTCATAACGCTGCCTCATACCGTTTAAACTCGCCTTTATTTCAGTAGGATGATGTGCATAATCGTCATAAACGCAAATGCCGTTAATCTCGGCTTTTTTCATCAGACGTCTATCCATACCTTCAAAACCGCCGAGTACGCCAAGCACATCTTTGGCATCAATACCAAGCCCTACGGCCGCAGCTATTACTGCAAGAGCGTTGCGGACATTATGCTTGCCGGGCAATTTAATAGTAGTTTTGCCGATTACAGTTTGTTTATACAGACAGACGAATTCCGTTCTATCGGGAAATTCGTTTATATCTCTTGCTGAATAATCGCATTTATCCGAAAGCCCGAAAGTGAGAATATTTTTATCTCTTCTGAACTTTGAAATTAATTTAGCGACGTTGTTGTCTTCGCCGGATGCAACCAAAAAGCCGTCTGGTCTTATGCCGCCTGTAAAATCACCAAATGCTTCGACTATCTCATCGATGCCGGAATAATAGTCCAGATGATCTGGTTCGATATTGAGGATAATGCCAACCTGCGGGCGAAGATTTAAGAAACTTCGGTCATATTCACACGCTTCGGCAACAAACACATCGCTGCTGCCTACACCTGATGAAGTGTTATATTGTACAATATCGGCACCTACAACGAAATTCGGCTCAAAACCCAAATTTTTTAGTATGTAAGTCAACCAGCCGGTGGTAGTGCTTTTGCCGTGTGTGCCGGAAACGGCTACGCCCTTATACCTATCCATCACTAACCCCAGCATTTGAGCGTACTTATAAATTCTAACGTGCCGCTTTTTGGCTTCGATTAGTTCTGGATTATCGTCTTTGACAGCCGCTGAAATGATAACGCCATCGAGTTTTTCGGGTAAATTTTCGGCTTTATGGCCTATTTTAAGAGTTGCCCCATCATCTGTGAGCCTTTCGGTAAGATTTGACTCTTGCATATCCGAGCCGCTAATAACGGCCTTTTCCTTCATCAAAATAGCCGCAAGTGCGCTGGTTCCAACCCCACCGATACCAATAAAATGGTAATTTTTGCCTTCCGCTGGCGATTTTTTATCCATATTTTTGCTACCTATCGGCACATAATATTGATGTGCGCTTTTAACAGGCTTATACTCCATTAACTTCAAGGTCAAACTCCATTTCGATGTAAATCTTACCTAATTTATAGTTAAAATCGGCTTGTTGCAACAATAAACTTAAACTAAATGAAGGTAAAAAATTATTTTTAATTTGCGGCTTTAAAAAGTGAAATAACTTGGATTTCGCACTATTTTTCAGTGTTATTTTGAGTTAATGCAACTCTTATCTTTGGAAGCCCAACAATATCAAAAGTAGAAGAAGCTATTTCAATACCTGATTTCTCAAAACCTTCCAGGATATCCCTGCTTAATTGATCCTTCAGGTCGCGAATGCCCGAAGTTCGAGTAATGAACCGCAACGTCAGTTCAAGCCAATCATCAGTTAATCTATAATATACTTTAGGCTCTATGTTGTCATAATTGACCATATATTTGCGACGAAGATCAGAAAAAAGTGGTTTTGCAATTTCCTGAATTTCAGCCGTATATTTTTGAGCAGTGCCGATTAATATTTCTTCGGCTTTTATCCGATTTGACCCATACTTTAGAGCTATTTGTATTTCTTCCCAAAGAAAAGGAAATTCACGAGTATAATTATAGAGTGGTGTTTCAAAAACCTTATCATTTGTAATAGTAACAATTCTGCCGGTATATTGACGTGCTTCGACCCACATTGCGGGATCAGCCATCTGAACAGATGGAGGCTGGCCCATTTCCATTACACGGGTATAAGTGAAATTCAGGCTTGTAACATCTCCTCTCACACCCCCCATAGAAATACGATCTCCGACATTAAAAAGGCCACCTCTAAGAATGATGAAATATCCTGCAACCGAAGTTATTATTTTTTGCAGGGCAAATGTCAAACCAACCGCAATCAAGCCTATGCCGGTCGTAAGTCTTTTAGGATCATCGAACCATACTGATATAAAGAATATAACTGAAAAGAATGTAAGTAAAAGTTTTATCGCCTGATTTGACCAGAATAATGCGCTGACATCGATCCTCCCTCGCATATATCTTCTTATAAAAAACCTCAATATTTTCGCTGTCATCCATATAACAAAAAATATCAAGAACGTTAGAAGCAGCTTCATCCCGTTTTCCAAAGTAAAACCGACAAGCTTTACTCCAAAAACATGGATTGCACCTTTTGGCCCTATACTGAAAATTGCCGCACAAACCCCAGACATCGATATACATTCAAAGAAAGCTCAATATGGCTTAATTAACGAACACCCGCTGTCATATCGGAAAGCGTCTTTTCACACACTTTTCTGCATTCCTCAAGTTCCTTGGTATCAAAAGATGTCATTACAGGATGCGATTCAATCATTTTCTTTAAGATTTCCACAAAAAGACCTTTCAATATAAAACTTAAATTGAAAGTAATCTTCATTCAAAGATGAATAAATAAGTTTAATGACGAAATTAATTGAGGCATTTGCTTATTTTGCCTCACTTCAAAACCATTTATACTCGCAGGTTATATGTCCTTACTGAATTCCATTATAAGAATCTTAATTGTTTCCGTTTACTTTGTTCTTGTTTTACCACTTCTGATCCAGAACAGCCGTCTTTCGCTCTTGACGATGTGAGAAGTAGCCATACGATATTAGGAGCTATTATGAAGGCAAGATTAGTTAAACTATGGGAATATCTGACCACAAGTTATTGGCTGATTCCTTTAATCATGATTGTGATTGCTTCAACATCAGCCGTGCTTCTGGTAAAATTAGATCGATCCACTGATTTGGAACCATATAGGGCATATTTCTTTATTTTTTCAGGTGGTTCTGATTCAGCGGGCAGGGTGCTTTCAACTATCGCCGGAACGGTAATTACTATCACAAGCATTGTATTTTCGATTACAGTCGTAGTCCTGACACTAGCATCAAATCAGTTTGGGCCAAGGCTCTTGAGAAATTTTATGGATGACAAACAGGCACAGATTTCACTGGGTACATTTATAAGCACATTCATTTTCTGTCTCATAGTTTTGTCTTATGTTCGTTATGGTGAAGGCAAAACGGATTTTGTGCCAAGGATTGCTGTTTCTATCAGTCTTATTCTTGCGTTGATATCAGGGTTGATGCTGAGCTTCTATATTCATCACATAGCTCTGAAAATACAGCCTGATATGGTTTTGCATGAAATTTGTCAGTTGCTTGAGGAGCAGATTGCAGAAGAAATGCCTTCGCTGGATAGCAGCAACGAGCCAATTCAGGATAAGGCTGAGGAGCTAAACTTGAGTAAAAGTTCTGCTGTCACGATGAAAAGTTCAGGATATATCGAAATAATTGATTATGATTCTGTGTTTCAATTGGCATCTGAGAACGATTTAATTGTAAGATTCAGATTCAGAGCCGGACAGTTCGCTGTTGCCGATCAGGTTTTGGCAGATGTTTTTGGTTCGGAAGTTGATTCAAAATTAGTGAATCAAATCCGCAATGCAGCGGTTCTTTCATATCATCGCACACCTGTTCAGGACCTTGAATTTTCAATTGGGCAAATTGTGGAAATTGCGACACGGGCGTTATCACCAGGCATAAATGATAGTTTTACCGCCATTACCTGCATCGACAGACTAGGCCAGGAATTCGGATCCATTGCCATGAGGCCAGAAATGAAGAAATTGTTAACAGACGATAAAGGTAAGTTAAGAGTTATAAAACACGCACTTAGTTTCGATAAGCTTATGGATGCAGGATTCAGTCAAATCCGGCAAATGTCACAAACCAATATTGCAGTGGGTTGCAGAGTCTTAGAATCCCTCAGGAATGTAGCTGAAAAATGCGACAGCAACGACCGCAAAAAGTCAGTTCTGAATCATGCAAATCTAATGAACGGCATGCTTCTCAGGAATATTACCGAGGAGCATGATAGGCAAGCTGTAGAAAGCAGGCACGAGATGATAAAGGAGATAGTACAGAGTTCAAATAGTTTATGATCTGTGCTGAATTTCCAGTATTGATTCCTATAAGGGATGAATGAATCTTACTATTTTCCTCGTTTATTTCCCCAAAGCGTTATTTGCAGTCTTGGCGAGAACGCAAAACCGTATTTTTTGCACAATTTTGCAACAATTTCGCCTCTTTTTGTGTATTCGGAAACTTGTCTGGCCTGCGGCATCAGCATAACCTTTGCGCGGTCAATCTTTTTCAATTTTTCTATGGTTTGCTTAACCTCTTTTATATCCCCTGCTTTTTCAATGACAAATTTCACCTGATAATCATAATTTTGAATTATTTTTTGCAATTCATCGATTTTCAAATAAGTATTTCTATCACTCGGCTTTAAATATGCGTTTGAAAGTTTCGGGCTAATGCTCATTAAATCGCATTTCAAGCCTGTAACGAATTTAATACCTGCCGTTTCGATTGTGATGTGGTATTTTTTCAATGCTTTGCAAAGCTGTAGCAAATTTGGGCAAACCATAGGTTCGCCGCCGGTGATTACGATGTATTTCGTGGGATATTTTTTGATTTGCTTTAATATCTGACTGATTGAAAGTTTTTTGCCTGCTTTCGCACTAGCGGCATAAGGTGTATCGCAAAATTTGCAGCGCAAAGGACAGCCTGCAATACGAATAAATGTACTCGGCACACCAGCGAGAAATCCTTCGCCCTGAATCGAATAAAAAATTTCAGAAATATTAATTCTACTTGTTTGCATATTTAACTGGATCCTTTAGTTTCGCCTCTGCAAAGCCTTTTAAACGTAATTGACAGGAATCGCATTTTCCACAGGCTATGCCTTTTTTGTCAGGATTATAACAGCTATGCGTCAAAGAATAATTAACGCCGAGTTTTACGCCTGTCTTAATGATTTGCGATTTGGTCATTTTGATAATCGGCGTATGGATTTTATATTTGCCTTTTTTCTGAACAGAGGCAGCGGTCGCGAGATTAGCCATTTTTTCATAAGCCTTGATATACTCCGGCCTGCAATCGGGATAACCGCTGTAATCGGTAGAATTTACGCCGATAAAAATATCGAACGCGCCGATCGATTCAGCAAGTGCCAGAGCATAGCTTAAAAATAGAGTGTTTCTCGCCGGCACATACGTTACTGGAATCTTTGACGAATCAATTTTTCTGCCCATTGGAACTTTTATACTTTTATCGGTCAAGGCCGAATGCTGAAAGACAGCCGGGTTAACATCGACAACAAGTTGTTTGCCACCAAAAAATTTTGCGATTTTTTTTGCGGATTTCTGCTCGATACTATGCCGTTGACCATAACGAAACGTCAAGGCGAAGCAGTCAAACCCCCGCGATTTGGCGATTGCCAGCGTTGTAGTCGAATCAAGACCTCCGCTAAGGAGAATAACGGCTTTTTTTAATGCTCTTTTCATAAATTACCCTACTTGAAAAAATCGTAAGTTTATATTATATTATTAGTTTAAATATTTTAAAGGTAAATTGATTAAATGGACCAGCCAAAACTAGAATTTTTTGATAATCCGCGACCAGGCAGAGATTACAATATATCTATTAATTGCCCGGAGTTCACGAGCGTTTGCCCAAAGACAGGCCAACCAGATTTCGGTACAATTATTATCGATTATTGCCCGGACAAGACCTGCATCGAGCTGAAAAGCCTGAAATATTATATGCAAAGTTTCAGGAATAAGGGCATTTTTTATGAAGCGGTTACCAATCAGATTCTCGACGACCTTGTCGCAGCGTGCCAACCAAAGCGAATGAAAATTACATCGAAATTCACGCCCCGCGGCGGGATAACTACCGAAGTTACAGTTCAATACCCCGGTTAAGGAGTCAGCTATGCCTATCACATTCCATTGCGAAAGCTGTAAGAAAAAAATAAACGCACCCGACACCGCAGGCGGCAAATGGGGAAAATGTCCATATTGCAACCATAAATGCTATATACCTTCTCCGCCAAGCGATGATGAAGAAGAATTGACGCTGGCGCCAATCGATGACAGCGAAGAAGAAAAATATAATAAGATGATGCGTGAAACGCAAAACATCACGCAGTCTCTTTTGCATCAAACAAAAGAGCCCGACGAAAAATCAGATTCCGCAAATATTGATGACAAAGAACTTGCGCAACGGATAGTTACTTATCTTAAGTTAATGGCTGAAGGCTCGCTTGATGAAGCGCATAATCTTGCAGAAAAAATTTCGCCATACAGAAATTCCGCAAAGCCGATTCTCGAAAAAATATTAAAAGCAAAAGCGCCGCTTCCCGGCTTGCAGAATATTCCGAAAAAAGTACTTGAACGTTTCATACTTGATATGATTACAAATTTGGGGTAACAAATGTCAAAAGCAGAAGAATTCTACAAAGATGCACCGGCAAAAGTTGAGAAAACAAAAAAAGCAGCACCTGCAACGGTAACAGCTTTTGGCTCGATGTTCCAAAAAATAATGACAGACGGCGCAATCAGTCTCCGCGAAAAAGAACTAATAGCTTTAGGCATCGCGGTTTCTGTGCACTGCACGCCCTGTATATATGCTCATGTGAAAAAATGCCTTGATACAGGCTCAACAAAAGAACAGATACTCGAAGCTGTTTCTGTCGCGGTGGTAATGGGCGGCGGGCCTGCTTATATGCACGTTATGGAAGTTGTTGAGGCTCTCGAAGCTCTCGGCAAATAAGTGCATTACGCTTAATTCTTTCTAATCCAGTCCTGTGTATTACCGAATTCTGCGCAAAGGCGTTGAATTCTTTTTCTGTCCAGCCAAGAACTTCTTCGGCGGTGAGTTTTACATTCTTTGCTTCAAAGCCAATTTGCTTTTTTTCGCATATCGGCGATTTTTCATTATAAGGACACGCTTTCAGACATTCTTCGCATCCGAAAAGACGCTTTCCAATTTTACTTTGCAGTTCTTTCGCTATTTCACTTTTATGCTCGATAGTAAGATAGCTTATACATTTACGAGCATCGAAACCATTTTCGCAAAGCGCCCCTGTCGGGCAGGCCTCGATACATTTCTTGCACTTTCCGCAATCCTGTTTTTCAATAGGCGCATCGGGTTCTAATTTAAAACTCGTTACAATTTCGCCAAGGAGAAGAAACGATCCGAATTTTTGATTTGTTATAAGGCGATTTTTGCCGATAAAGCCGATGCCTGCACGCATCGCAATCGCTTTTTCCGCAATCGCTGAAGAATCAACGCAGATTTTATATTTTACATCCTTATCAATGCTCTTCAAAAAATCAGCAAGTGCGGAAAGTTTATCTTTAATAAAAGTATGATAATCAGGATAGAGAGCGTACGAGGCAATTTGAAGATAATTTTTTTCAGTTATCGGCTTAATTTTATAATTAATCGCCGCACAAATTACGGATTTGGCATCGGGCAATACAGTTGAAGGTTTGAAGCGATTGTCAATGTTTCGGGCAAGAAATTCCATTTGACCGTTGCAGCCATTTTGCAGCCAATTATTGAATTGATCTTTTTGCGTACTATCAATGTCTTGAGCGGAAGTAATGCCGACAAGGTCAAAGCCAAGAGAAAGCGCCTTTTGTTTAATATTTTCCTCAACGCTCATCTCTATACCCTGTCCCCTATACCCTATATTCACCGTTGAATACTTCTACCGCAGGGCCTGTCATATAAACGCAATTATCTTTCTGCGACCATTCGATCTGCAAATCGCCGCCCGGCAGATGAGCCGTAACTTTCCTGCCGCATCTTTCTGTTAGTACCGCGGCAACGCAGCAAGCGCAAGCACCGGTTCCGCACGCAAGCGTAATACCGCTGC
>Ga0154577_1083_pt1 | contig 18828 bp, 15 predicted proteins | sample RifGroF2_FD_116006 | JGI IMG/M metagenome (GOLD analysis project Ga0154577, IMG submission 116006) | Planctomycetes bacterium GWF2_42_9
CATTCACAGCCGCAAACTTACAGCAAAAAGGCGGTTTAGCTAATATAGATACCGCGCAACAAATGCTCATTAGCGGTGACATTGCTTTTTCAAAAATGGGCGGCATAAAAAATCCGCAAGTTGTTTCTATACTTGAGCAGCTTGCCCCCTTTGTTGGTGCCGGATTATTAAAAGAAGGTGATGTTGCTAAATTGTTCTCCTTCATGGGGGCTGCTGGTATTGATCTAAATGCCACGGCATATAAAGAAGCATTTGCTAAAATCAGAGCAGGTTATACAGCAAGTAAATCAACCGACTTTGGCCAATTTGTTACAGGTCTTCAAACCGGCGTCACAGGTTACATCGCAATGGGTGGAACATTTGATGAAGCGATAGCATCATATTCATCCGCTCTTGCCGTACAAGCGAATGAAGCTCTTGCCGCAACACTCATGGAACAGGTAACAAGACTATCAAGTGGCGGCTACGAAAAACCGAGACAAGCGATTGAGCGAGCCATGAAAGTAAAATGGGATCAATTAAGCATGGACGAGCGTAAGACCGCTACTCTTGGCTATGTCGCATCTATCCCTGAAGCACAACGAGGTCAGAAGTTATCCGAGGCTGGTTTCCCTGTAGAAATGTCTGGACAGCTTACAAAAATAGTTTCAGAGGAAGCAACTCGAAGCCTCGAAGCTACTCGCGAAGCTGTTCAGTCCGCCAAAGCTTCTGATGTTACAAATATAGGTCAGGCATATATGCAATCTGATGTCGGCAAGGCTCGCTCCGAAGAAGGCCGATCAGCAGCTAAAACCGCCGCCAAAATGGAAAAAATTGCGGACTGGCAATCCAGATTTAGGACTGCTCGAACTGATTATGAAAATTTAGCGGATGTCGGTGCGGATAGATTTTGGACAGGCGAGCAACAGGAAATAGCTGTAATGGCACTCGAAGACCTGGTTAAAAGCTATGATGAGTTTTTGAAAACGATTCCGCAAGATGATTTTTACTGGCAGGTCAAAGAATCAAAACGGCAGATTGAACAGCGTATTGGTTGGCAGAAAATATATCCGTCATCGATATTAAAAAAAGTCGGTCTAAATTATAATCAGCTTTTGACTGACTATCAGCAAACAGCAAACGGACCTAAAGATTTGTCGCTTTCTAAAAACCTTTCTCCTGCTGAAACCAGCCAGCAGGTTTTACCATCTTATATGGAATCGCAGCCCTGGGAAAAACCGATGGGCGGCTCATCGCCGATGAACGGCCCAGTGAATATCACGCATAACAACGATAACAGTATTAATATCTATCCGTCGATCGGAAATTTTGAACCGAACAGAATGGACTTTAACGAATGATAAGTGAAAAACTAAAAGTGAATAGTGAAAAGTGCATTGTCATTCTGAACGCAGTGAAGAATCTCGTAAATTTCAAATTTCAAATATTAAATATTAAATATAAATGTCTTCGTGGTCTTCGTGGTGAGGGAATATGCCGTCATTAACATCAATTTTCGGAACCGAGATCAGCGTCCTACCTGGCTTTCGTCAGGCCGATCGCGAGTTCACCGGCTTTGCAGGCCAGCACGGCCTAACTGAAATGCTGCTGGGCAGTCGCGGAGCAGATATCGTCGTGCGCGGCCGCCTTCGCGGAACAGGTGCAAATTATGCAGCGGCCAGGGCCGATGCAATGGCAAAACTTACCGCGATCGAGGATGCTAATTTTCTAGCTGCCGATGATTATACTTTCCAAAGCGATACATATTATCAGGTCGTTTGGAATAAATTAGAAATAATTCCAAATTCAGCCGGTCAATCTTTTTGGTTTACCACAACCAGTGAAGTAATAGTTGATTTTGTTTGCTATGGGATAATGCTGCAATGACGCTTCCAACCGAATCAAAACTGTTATCTCGAGCAGCTCAATTTTTAGTAATTGAGATAGCACACTCTTACGGCCAGCCGGTCAGAAGCTTTGGCGATTGGGAGCCTCTCTATGATGCAAAGATTGAAAGCATCACAGAAAATATAAACGCCTCTCCAAGCGAATGCGTTTTCTATCTGCCAGGCCGCCGCTGGAACGAAGATGTAAATATTTATTTTGCCGATATGATTCGCGTCTATGGCTTCGATGACAACAATAATAAAGTTTATCTATTTGTTGGTTACATTGTAAAAAAACTCCGTCAGTTTTCAGGTGGTACCGAAAAAGGCGGCAAGTATGAACGGCTTGGATTTATGGCCGTCGATGTCCGCTGGCTGATTGCATCAACATGCCCGATCTTCGGCCAGATATCGATGGGTGCAGATGATATCGAGCGAGAGTCTTGGGAACCATGGGGCAATAGCTTTACATTATTCGAAGGCATGCACACAGTATTTAACGATGACGGACTGCCAAACCGCGATATAGATGGTATCGATATGGCTGGAATCAATCAGGCTTGTTTTGCGGCAAAGATGAGCAGCTATTGTATTCCGTGGAATTATGGCGGGATAGTTGAATATATCCTGGGCCCAGCAACTTTAAAGAACGTTGAAAAGTATTTTACGATCGATCCAGAATCCCTTTTTGAAAACAACACAAGAGACTGGCTCGACTGGCTTATCATTGAAAAAAATATTTCGATCGAAGGTTTAAATCCCATGACCGCCTTGCAGCTTATCTGCAAAAAAATCGGCTGGGCATTCACAATAAAATATAGCAGCAAAGGCGAGCCGACGATCGCACTATTTAAGTGTGGTAAGCCCGCAACAAAGCACACACTCTGCGCACCTGCGGCTTATGATCCTGCCAGCGATAACCGCGATGAGATTAAAGTGGCAGTCAACGCGGGCAAGGTAATGGTATCTCACGCGCAATTCGATGAGGATATCTCAAACGTTGTAAACGCTCCTTATGTATTAGCAGCTCCCCGCCGCGTAGAATTTACAGCAGAGCTTGTCCCTGGCTGGGTAGATAGTGATCTTGTCCCCGACACCGCAGATTCAAACGCAAATTTATTTTTCACTGAAGCGCAGCTTGAGACGCTGGAAAATCCAAGCCAGTACAGTTTTTATAAAAATTATCATACCGCAAGTGCTCAATGCAAACGCGATGTCGGCAGAATTTTTGTTTTGAATGAAACCGGCAAATATACCGAATCTGAAACTTACGATCGCGGCGATCGTTTCGAGCTTGGCGATATCCTTCCAGCCGATATGCTAAAGGATGAAGATGGCAAACTTGCTTATGGCTATTTTGATCACGTATTCCTGCCCTGCATAACACAGGTTTTGCAAAATTCAGTCGGCATATTAGTCCAGATTTCTTATGATGGCGGCAGTACCTGGCATATTCCTTCAGCGGCGATAGTTCCTCTGGAAAAGGAAGCTGGAATAATGATCACCGAAGCGAATTTGTCGGAAATAAAACCAAAGCCGACAGCTGTTATTGACGGCGGCGATCTGGACGGCGTTGAATTAAATCTCTGGACGAGCCTTGCAAAAGATAAATTGTCAGGCTCGGCTTGCAGCAGCTGGCAAACCCGCGTGAAAGTAACAGCATCGATCCAGCTTGAAAAAAGATTGATAAAACAGATGGAACCTGTTTACAGCGGCTCACCTTTTTATCAGGCGGATGTTATCGCAGCCAGCAACAATTTCGTAAAGCAGGAACGCCATTCATCGAGCGTATTTTCAGCGGCCAATATGCCAGCAAACGAGCAGGATGACTACGAAGAGTTTACAAAATATATAGATAAGCTCAAAAAAACTTTGGAAGATACCAGCATCAGCGGACGCATTTTATTAGAACGTTTATGGCTTAATAAATTCACAGTCGGCGATGCGATCGAAAAATTTGAAGGCCGAGATTACAGCTTCCAGACCTCGCTTGGCGAGCAGGATTTGTACCCTGAAATAGTTCAGATAACTTATTGGCCGCAAAAACAAAAAATGCAATTAATAACGCGTGATCTTAGATTCAGTGAAAACAGATGATAAGTGAAAAACTAAAAGTGAATAGTGAAAAGTCCTTTGTCATTCTGAACGCAGTGAAGAATCTCGTAAATATGAAATTTCAAATTATAAATATTAAATATCTTAGTGTCTTAGTGCCTTAGTGGCTAAAAAATTATGTCAGCAAAAATTACAATTCGATGGGCGGTACCGGCGGGCTATAATCTCGGCGATTATGCTATGCTTTTCTGGAACGAAGGCTCCGGCGATATCGACTACACAAAGCCTCTTGTGAATTCCAAATTTCCGCTCTTTCCAAATAACGGCGGATATCTCGGCTGGTATCACACACCCTGGTATCACTTTCCCTGGTATCATGGCCAATCGAGCCGGTGCAGCGGCTGGTATCATCTTCCCTGGTATCACTTTCCCTGGTATCACGGCACAACGGTTATCAGTCATAATATTACAGTCGATTTTTGCGGCGATTATAAATTTGCATTTAAGATTTTCGATAAGCTCGGCAACGAAAACACCGGCACACCGCAGGAAGTAACCGCATCGGTTCATATCGCACCGCCAGCACCAACGGGCCTGAAAAAAGGCACTTATGAAAATTATGTAACGGTAAGCGGCTCTGGCATCAGTCCCGATGTTAGCGGAACATATTATTATGATGGATTATATGGCGGCTACGCATCATACAAACGCAGCGATGATAACTATTATATATATGCAGCGATGTCAGGTGTATTTATACAAACTTTGAAGTGGTATATAACAGATCAAAAAGGCTCTGTCGGCTTTTTCACCAAAGAATCTTCAACTCCGGTAGGTGCATTTTCGCCAATAATGTTTGCAGGCGATGGCAACCCAACAGCCGCAATACCAGGCAAGATCTTAACTCTGGAGGCAGCATGACCGAAGCACAAAAACAAGCTATGAAAAAATATATGCAATCTTCCAAAGGCCGAGCAGCTCGCAGGCGTGCAAATTTGAAATATGAAATTACAGGAAAAGCAAAAAATAGAAGACGCAGATATGCTAACAGCAGCAAAGGCGTGGAATCAAAAATGCGTTCAGTCGCGAATAAAAAGTTTTATATATGATATCCGTCATTAAAAATACGATATACAAAACGATTTCGAGATCCAGGATCTGGAGCTGTAAAAGAATACGGTATATAAACCAGGCCAAAATTTGTGATTAAGACGATATATCTCGATCGGGATCCACGAGCTGCAAAAGAATACGATATATAAGCCGGTGCGATCGAGATTATAAATACGATATATAGCTCTTTAAAAATTAAATAACTAATAACCAGTAGTCAGTAGTCAATAGCTAATAGCTAATTACTAATGATTAATGACTAATAATCAAAACGCCGATGCGGACGGAAACATCGGAATGTCCGTCTGAAGGCAGCTGGAACTGCCCGACATTTTTTCACATCGGCAAATTTTCGAACTATAAAAACATCGGAGAAAAGTGATAGTAACATGAGTAGTTTTTTTCCATGGATGGGCGGAAAAAATAGAACCGCAAAGCAGCTTGTGAATTTATTTCCAAAGCACGGCTGCTACGTTGAAGTATTTTCAGGAGCGGCGAACCTGCTCTTTGAAAAACAGCGAACAGGCACCGAAGTTATCAACGATATCAACGGCGAGCTGATAAACCTTTTCAGGATCGTCCGCTGGCATAAGCGAGCATTTTTAGACGAGCTTCGATATGTGCTCCACAGCCGAAAGGACTTTGATGACTATAAATCCCAGCCTGGCCTGACCGATATCCAGCGGGCGGCCCGAACCTGGTATTTATTAAAAACCTCATTCGGCGGCAAAGGCGGAACCAGCAGCTTTCATTTTGGCTATGGAACCTGCGGAAGATCGAGACTTAGCCGGTTATCTTTTACCGCGATAAGAAAATGTCATAAGAGGCTCGACGGTGTTTTTATTGAGAACAAAGATTTTGAAGATATTATCAAAAGGTACGACCGCAAATATACGCTCTTTTTTTGCGATCCTCCTTACTGGCAGACGGCGGCTTACAAATCGCCGTTCACCTGGGCCGATCACGAGCGGCTTTTTAAGACTTTAAAGTCGATCGCCGGAAAATTCCTTTTGACGATAAATAATCACCCTGATATTCGGACTTTGTATAAAGAGTATTGTATCCGCCGAGCATCGGCAATATACAGCATCGAAAAGAACGTAAATCAGGACGTAACAGAACTTGTAATTGCAAATTTTGACCTTCCAAAGCGTCTTTGGTGATGTATTTTATCGCCTTTATAGCGCACGTTTGAGCGCACAGCGCACGTTTAAAAGGTCGATTTTACAGAATGTTTAATTCGGCTTTATAAGCCTATTAAATAAGGTATAAAGCAGATTTCGCATTAGTGCCGAATTGATGCACGATTCGGCGTTAATATTGAATCTGTGCAAGATTGAAATTCCCCTCGATTTATCACATAACCCCTTATAATACCGCCATTTCCCGTTCATTCCCGCATATTCCCGCCGTGTGCCATATAGCTTAGCGGTTTACAGATGTTAATTGCGAATAGATAGCCACAAAGACACTAAGGCACAAAGAATTTTTTTTTACAGATATGCAAATTCTTCTTTACCCAGATTAACAGAGATAGAAATTGGGGGTTTCCTCTGCGATTCAATGGCGAACCCGTCGAATAAATCTGCGAACTAACTAACGTTACTTTTTATGGTTGTTTTATTTTTCGAAGCGCCAGTGCCAGGGTTCGTAGGTGATTCCGCTTTGGGAATCTTTTGGATATGAGAGGACAAAGTTAAATTTGTGTGCGTTTTTCATCAGCCAAGCGTATTCTGGAAGCGCATCGAACTGTTCGGGGCAGCCATCACCATTGATGCCATCGGCGTTGATGAAATCGAGTGCCTGGCATCGCGGGCAGCCGTGCTCGCTAAAACCCGGAAGCGCGACAAATTTTACGGTTTCGCGGATAGAATAATCGTGGTTTTGGAGATAATAGACGAACAGGTATAATTGGTATGCGCTGCTGCGGTATGCGGACTCGACATAAAGACGTTTGCCGATGTCTTTCTGCATCGCGGCCATCATATTTGTATAGCATTCATTGACGTCCACCGGCAGAAATTGAGGCGGAATAATAAAATCTTCACCTTTCACTTTTATTTTCTGGCCGGTGAGGATAACAAATTTTTCTTTGCCGGTCGCGATCCCACGATAAGGAATTTTTACGGCCAGAGCATTCGCGTCGAGAGTCTCGAATTGCTTGAGGAATTTTTTCTGACTTCCCACAAGCGGTTCGTAAAGTTCATCAAATGAAAGCGAGGCGAGATTGTTTTTTGCGTTTCGTTCATTTATTAAAGGCTCAAGTGCGGTAAGAACGGCTTTGACTTCGTTAATATCGGGTTGCGAAAGACGGTCTATATTAAGATCTGCGATGGAAACGGAAGAAAACAGAAATGAGAAAACGAAAATAAAATAAAAGTATTTTAACATAGTTTGGACTCCTTGCAGCCAGAGTTCTCCTTTTTTATAGCCACAGAGAACACAGAGATCACAGAGATATTATTTTTTTTTCTACTAACGAACCCCTCGAATAAATCGAGAGGCTAACGAATAGCCACGATTTGATATTTTAGAGTGAAGGAGTTTTTTGGCAAGGAATTTTTATAATAGATACTAAGCTGGTCTTTTCTGACAAAACGAGATTCTTCGCTTTGCTCAGAATGGCAAGGTGCACCATTGGGCGATACCATATAATTATGCGTCTTTTAATATCTTGCGGGGTAATATACGGTTACGAGATTTATCGGGGCGGTTTCGAGATTTACGAGGCGATGACGCTGGCCTGCTTTGATATAGAAAGCATCGCCTTGCGCGAGCGGCCATTCGCCCTGCCCTTCAACTTCAATTTTTGAACGCTTGCTTGAGAGTACAACGCCGCCGATATCGCAATCGTGCACTTCCCATTCGCATTCGTTTTCGAAGGCGGTAATTGTTTCCATACTGATCTCAAACTGAATATCTTCACGCTTAGGGAAAACAATAGTATATTTGCGGAATTTATCAGAAACGGAAGCCATATCTTCGTGAGCAAAGACGGGTGCATTATCGAGCGTTTGGCCTGAAGCAAAAAATTCACCGAAATCGGTATTGAGAGCCTTTAAGATTTTGTGCAGAGTAGCAAGAGTCGGACTGCTTCGGCCGCGTTCGATAGCTGAAATCGCAGCAGGTGAAAGGTCGGCACTTTTTGCTAAATCTCTCAATCCTAACCCGGCTTTTTTCCTGAAGAACCGAATTTTTTTACCATGCTCAACTTGTTCCATACAAATCCTTTATAACAAAAACAAACCGGAATTCCTTTGTTTAAATTAAAAACCAGCATTGCAAACTGATAGAACAGATTCTTCACTTGGCTTTGCTTCATTCAGAATGACAAGCATTATATAGACTAAAAATAACGTACACGTAAATAATAACTAACAAAACACCAAATGTCAACAATAATAACAACCAAACCGCATTATTTTACCCTAAAGAGGTATTGTTTAAAATAACAAACTGTTTGGTTTTACTCCTGTTTAATAAAGCGTACAAAAAATATCTATTTTTTTCTTGATTTTTGAAATAATTTTTATTATATTAGAATCAGAATCGATTTAGTGAGTACCGAAATCGGTTTAGTAAAATTGATTATCTAATTTCGCAAGTTCATAAACATTACCTAGATTACGAATTTTTGAAAGGAGGTTTTCGCCCTCATATAAAGGTAAGTAGATATGTAAATATATTGTTTAATTAAACTTTAATTTTTTAATTGGAGAAAGATGAAATGAGAAACAAAATTATTTTAGCATTGGTAGCGTTGATTGCACTGTGCGGTCAGACATTTGCCGCTGATCAAATTACAGGTGTTTCGGTGTATGCTGTTTCGGGGTACTACGGACCTTTCACACCGGCAAGTTGCATTGATGGAACAGGCATGGATATCGGTGGTGTACCTGATACTGCCCAGCTTAGTGGAGGATATTGGTATGATCCATCTGGAGCGAGTTGGATTACTGTCGATCTAGGAGGTGTAGGCTCGGTTGACGAGATTAAAATTTGGAATCTCAATCACCCTGATACCGGTACCTACGACTGGCGGTACGCACAAGTATATGTATCGTTGACGAATCCAAATTTTGACAATCCCGCCGAATATCAGAACCTTGGCGAAATAGATATACCACAGGCCCCTGGAAATGATACTACTCCTTACGGCAGTGTGTACAACATTACTCACACAGGAAATATAAGATATGTAAAACTCGTTCTTAATAGTAGTTGGGGTGGCGCAACAGGAAATGGAGGTCTGTCGGAAATTAAATTTTACGGCGCAGTTACACCACCGGTAGTTCCTCTTACACTCGTTGGTTACTGGCCGCTCAACGGCAATGCCGATGACGCAAGCGGAAACAGCAACAACGGTTCGATTGTTGGCGGTCTTACATATACAGCAGGTCAAGTTGGCCAATGCGCACAATTTAACGGCATTGATTCTGGCATAACCATTGCTAATCCGGCAAACTTTGAGTTCACAGATGAAATATCCATATCTTTCTGGGTTAATCAGGATGATGTTGCTCAAAATATGTACGCCATGGTATTGAATAAGATGAACAATGTACAAGCTGCAGTCGATGGCTGGATGATATTTACTGGTCAAGGCGCCTGGGAACCAACGGGTATGAATCCATGGTTCAAATCCACACTACCCGGCTATGGATATGGCACAACGCCATCATGCGTTAATGCATGGCATCACGTTGTTGTAACCATTAAAGGATCAGACTTCACTCATTATTTGGACGGCAAACTCTGGAGCAGCCTTGGTGCAGACCTGAACGGTTCAATGACCGTCGGCGCAGGATACCCGCTGGCATTCGGACAGAAGTCAAACCCAGCCGGCGATATGGGTTCCTTCTGGGCAGGCAAACTTGATGAAGTACGCTACTATCATGGCACACTGTCTGAAGAAGATGTTAAGAACCTTTTTGTACAAGGCGGCGGCATTCTTTGCGATGGTCCAACAATTCCAGAAGACCTGAACAAAGACTGCAAAGTCAACTTCGCAGATTTCGCACAGATGGCAACAAAGTGGTTGGAATGCTATGTATATAACAACTTCGGATGCGAATAATTTATAAGTTTAAGTGAAAAATTCCACGAATAGATGTGGAATCAGAAATAACGATGCGGGGTCGGTTAAAAAAAAGCCGTCCCCGCATTCTTGCAAAATAATGGTTTAAAAATTACATAAATTTAAGGTATGGGGTCGTGAAAAAAGCCAGCTTTATATTATTAACCTTCGCAATTATCCCTAACGCTAAGTATATTGGAGCGGTTAGAGCGGCTTCAAGCACGAACAGATTCAACTTGTACAGATGTCATTTATTAATCAGAAAAAAAATTTACAGTTCTTGTGGATAGGTTTTTATGAAAAGAAATATTTGTATAACCACACTCTTAACTGCTGCACTATTACTGATCTCAACTAACAAGAGCTTTGCCTATGAGGGCGACATTGAGGGATTGGGTGGAGATACTCATAACTATTTATCCTATGACATCTTTGCTGTATACAGTCTTAAACCTTATTTCAATGAACTAACTCGCAGAGGCTATAGCCTTAGTAATTTCGCAAAACATTCCAACTGGGAGCCGGACCCGCAACACTCCTGGCCTTACGCCTTTGATGAAGATAAGCTTTGGAATTTCAGGCTTAACGAAAATTCAACAGGCTGGAACTGGAGCCGCGGCGGCACAACTACAAACGAATTTTCTTTTGGTGCACTGCTGCATGCAATCGCGGACTCTGCGGTACCAGCCAAGCACACCCCTGTCGAATGGGAGTATGATGCTGCTCACGACAAATGGGAAAGCGATGCAGTTGATATTATACCAAATTATAACTCGCAGCCCTCGCCAACAGAATATCTGTCGGGAAGCTGGAGCGCCAAGGAAGATGCACTTTACGCATTAAAGTCTGCGTATGTCGCAGAATATCAAAAGTGGTGGAACGGCAACTCCTCATACAGTATGACACAACTTCAGTATTGGGCAGCAAAAGTAATGCAGATTGCCGCCGATGTTATTTTAAAGAAATATTTTGATGGTCTCGAAATTCTTACCGAAGACTATATTCTTATAGACTGGACATTCGACGAAGGCGACAGCATTTACGGCAGCAATCACCAGTATATCTATAATCATCACGGCAGTCTGAATATTAATCTTGTACGCGGCTGGACACATGGTTCAGATACTTATGACGGCACATGGGATACCGGTTTTGACGGAACAGGCGCCTGGCACGGCAAGCTCAAAAGCGAAAACGGCGGCGGACAAACCTATTGTAAAAGTTTTGGAATGACAGGAAGCGAAGCAAGGACACTGACAAAAGTAGGTGTTGACGACAAATCTTTTGCCCTGGAATTCGTAATAAATCCGGATAGTCTCCCCACCAGCAGCGTCGAAGACGATGTTAATCCACCAACACTATTAAACTTTTACGATGCAGCAGGCGGGCCGGGAAAATGGCATTTGACAGGATTCTATAAAAATGCAGCTATGCACGATTGCGTACGGTTTGATTATCGAACAAGCATCAATACCGATGACAGTCTGACAATAGATTTAACCAGTGAAGGGATGACTATAACTGCGGGAAAATGGTATTATGTCGCCGTTGATTATAATTATGATGCGGCAACATTAACAGGTGTTCTTCGTCTTTTGGTTAGAGACATGGTAACAGGTGCTTATAAAACAACATCCAAAGAGGCTTCGCCTGCCAAGTTTTTCTATTCAGCCTCGACACCTTTAATGCTTATAGGCGGCGATAGTGATGATTCAGACCTGCGGCCATTCGACGGTAAAATTGACCGCATACGTTATCATAATAAGGCTATCGCAAACTCAAGAAGGTTACACTGGACATCAACTCTGGCACACTGGAAATTCAATGAAAATGCCGGCCAGACCGTGGCGAATAGTTCCGGCAGCAACACAGCAAGGCTGCAATTTGGTTCATTACCAACTTCGGATTCGTCCGACCCGACATGGACAGCAGGCAGAGACGGCAGCGCAATGCTGGGCAGAAAATATACAGCCGGTAATGTCGCGGTATACGCGCAAAACATGGGCTGGACGCTTGAAGACGCTAAAGCTTTTTGTCCGGGTAATTCTTATTCAGTGGAGACAATAGTTAATCCAAGTTCCTACGCGACAGTTGGTACATGGAACAATGTTAATCCGATGGGAATGGTGAAGTTTAAAGATCTAGCAAGCGGGGGCAAAACACAATTTAATCTGCAAACATTCACAGATAACGACCTGCGCAGAAAAGTTCGGTTCTATTCACAGCATGATGACGGCACGTATACAGATTTTATTTTTGATCCGCAAGCGGCAGGTTTGACGATCAATACAGGCACCTGGTATTACATCGCGGCGATATACACCGACATCGGCACAGGTTTGGGAACGCTTGAGATCGTAGTAAAAAATATGTCAAGCGGAACGACTGTTTCAGGTTCGACAGCTTGCAAACCTATGGCGAGTCTGAAGGCGGAGCCATCGGTGCAGTTGCTAGTTGGTTCAGAATACACAAACTCAAGCGGACGCTGTTTTGACGGCAAGATCGACGAAGTACGTATTTCAAATACAGCAGTATCTGAAGCGGATAGACTTAGTAATTCATTTACAGCTCCGACAGTGCCGCTTACGCTGGTGGGTTATTGGCCGTTGAATGGTAATGCCACTGATGCAAGCGGAAACGGAAATCACGGCTCAACAGTCGGCGGAGTAACGTGGGTTGCGGGCCAAAAAGGTTTGTGCGCAAAATTCAACGGAACTAATTCGGGAATTAATATTGCTAATCCGGCAAATTTCGAATTCACAGACGAAGTATCATTTTCGTTCTGGGTCAATCAGCCTGTTCAAACAACCGAAGGCGGCGCGATAGTTATGTGCAAACGCGCAGGCTCGGGGTATGCGGATTTCAGCGGCTGGTCGGTATTCACGGGGCCGGGCTGGTGGTCAACGGAAGGAATGAACCCTGTCTTTGTAAATCCGATCCAAAACGCGCATCGGGAAACCCCCTCTTGCGTTGACGAATGGCATCATATAGCGGTAACACTTAAAGATAAAGTTTTGACGACTTATTATGACGGACAGGTCGCTTCTGCTTACAACGATAGAGACCTCGGCAATAATGAATTTACAGCGGGCAATGGTCAGCCTTTATCATTTGGTTATGCGGCTGATCCGACGTCGTTTTTGAGATATTGGTGGAACGGCCAGCTTGATGAAGTGCGATTCTATCATGGAATACTTACACAGTCAGATGTTATCAATCTTTATCAGCAGGATGGTGGAATTCTCTGTCAGGGTGAAACGATACCCGAAGACATCAATGAAGATTGCAGAGTAGATTTTGAAGACCTTGCGCTGCTTATGTCTCAATGGTTATGGAGAGGTTATAATTAATGCGGATAGCGGCGAAATTATCTTTGTTGGCTTTGATCTTCACCTCGATTGCGTCGGGGCACGCTATCAAAGTATCGACTGTACTAGGCAGCGGCGGAGGTACTTTCGACCCATGGAACACTACGCGCTGGTCGGCGTGGTATTCGGGCGGAAAATTAGCACATCCATTTGAAATAGATTGCAATGTTACGTTCGAAAATAGAGGAGGCTCTTCGAGCCCGTGGAGGCCGGATGTTTCTGTACTTGTTGCAACGGATAATATGATATTTACTGTTGTCGACAGCGGGCGCGGGATTACTATCAACGGCAATGGCCAGTATGTTGATATCCGTAATGACGCATACAGAGGTTATAGCCTTGCTGAATTATATTCCAATAGGAAAGAAATTTTCCTGATTGATTATTGTGTTCGGTTTGAACAGGGGCTTGATAGTTCAAAGCCAGCTACAGTAATTCGCAATCTTGTGATGAAAGGATTTGTTCAGGGCATTCGTACAGGAAGAAATCAAAGGCATCCTTTGACAATTGAAAACTGCACTTTCAGGCGTAATCAATGGGGTGTTTATTTAAGCGGCGCTGCAACAACTGTAACAGGCTGCGATATAGCAGAAACCTCAAGAGGCGGAATGTACCTTGGTTCAGGTGCGCACGATGATATTGTAACAGGCAATACATTTAGAGATAACGATTACCGCCAGAGTGCAATGTATGGCGATATTGCAATGGATACCAGTTATAATATGCTGATTGAGAATAATCAGCACGTGCCGTCAACTGTGAGCACAAGGTATTATCATTGCGGAATCAAAATGTACCGCAATATGGGCGAAGGCGACAGTTTGCGTGAATCAACGGTTCATTATAATACGATCCGCGGTAATTTCTTTAACGGCTACTCGGTCGCTTATGAAGTCGGCTCAAGACAAGGTGACGCAAGCGATAATGATATATCGTACGAAGGACACGATTACGCGAGCTATAATCTTTTTGAAAACAACACAATTACAAATACAACAATAGGAATAAAGCTTAACTGCCCTGCTAATACGATACGCGGCAACACCTTTACAAACGTTGTCAAACCGATAGTACTGCATTGCGTTTTTTACAGCTTGACTGAAAACGTAATAAATGATCAGGCCGGGGATAACGTTTATTACTGGTTCAAGGCAGGCGATTACAGTGCCTATTCAACATGGTTCCCGTATCAGGCCGGATTAACGGCAGGCATCGCTGAAGCATTGAAATTTATCCATGTCAGAAGCGATTACGGCGCACCTAATTTCCAAAATTATACAGGCCCCGCAACGGTTGTAAAAGCACCGTCGCTGATAATAGATTCTGCAAATCATGCTCCGGATCTTACGAGTGATCAGTTAGTTAATATGCTTGATTTCGCTGTCTTTGGCAATGCATGGAAGAAAACAAACCCATTTCCAGATCAGACAGATTTGAATTTTGACGGCAGTACAGATGCAAAAGATCTCGGTAAAATAGCTGAAAAGTTGCTCTTAAATAATGATCTTTCCGAAGTTCAACCAACTGGAGCTGTTGCGATAGATATTGCGGTCGGGGATTTCTGGGTTGAATGGCCAGGTGAGGAAATAGCAGTTATCTGGGACACGCCGATTTCAAATATCCAAGGCACTAATTATTACACGATCACGATCTATGATACTAACGGCATTGAGATTAACCGCTGCGGCAGAAGCCTTGTTAAATGGGAAGCTATAACGACAGGAAATTTTGTTCAGATCGGCTGCTGCGAAACATCTGACGAAATCGCGGCAGTTCCTGCAAATGCAATCAACGGTTATTATCCGATATATATTTTCGGCAGAGGACGCAAAGACGCAAGCGAGATAATGCTGTCAATGAACACAGAAAAGATCGTAGATTTAGCAGGCGGAAATTTCAGAACCGCAACTGACAGTTATGATGAAATTGCTGCCGTTTACGCGGGGGGTTCATCTCGAATTATGTTTTGCAAACCAACAGAGGCAAGCTGGACAGCAACTACAACAGGCGCGGCAAGTCTTACAAGAATCGCATCGGGTAATTTTGACGGCGACAGTTCCAACGGTGATGAAATCGCGGGAATAAACGCTACATCTTCACAGATATATTTTTATAAACCTGCGGCAACAACGAATTACGCAACGGCGGGCAAATCAGGATTGGCGGTTTGGACAGCTATTACAGGCGGTGAGTTTAATAACTCTGCGACAAGGCAGGAAGTAGCGGTTGCAAGTTCGGCGGCGGTTGACGGGATATATCCTGTCAGCTATTACAGCCAAAGCTGGAGCAGCGCATTTAAACAAACCAAGAGTTATGTTTTGGCAGTTCCGGCAAAGGCGATCAGCGCAGGCAGTTTCACGGTCGGAGCAAAATTGGGAATGTATGAGCAGGTCAAAGGTCTATATAGCGATAATTATGGCGCGGTAATCGGTAATTGGGGACAGCATATCGCGGTACTGCCTGATGCGGTACAGACCATTACCGAACCGATATACTGGTTGAATACGAATCCGAGCAATACACAGCAGGAATATTTGAAAGTGATGCCGACGTTCAGGTAATGTTAAAAATAATAATTTGAAGATTTAAAAATTAATATTCTAATTACAGTTACAAAGAAAGGTTTTTATGAGTTTTACTGGCAAAGAATGCCTTACTGTAAGACTATTGGCGATTATTTCTGTTTTCGCAGGGGTAAATGCGTTTAGTCAAAATGTAATCGCAGCAGAACTTGGGCCTTGCGTTGATGTAACTTTTACAGCAACTGCAGACGGCAGTGCGCAGAAATATATTCGCAGACTGCCGAGCGATTTCAATCCGCTTGTACAACACGATCTCTTGATAGCTCTGCACGGGCACGGTTCGGACAGATGGCAATTTGCGACCAACACTTCGTACAATGAATGCGTGGCGGTACGTGCTTTCGCGGCGGCAAGGAATATGATCTTTGTCAGCCCGGATTATCGCGCGACTACTTCGTGGATGGGACCGTTGGCGGAAAAAGATGTTGTTCAAATAATTGAATATCATAAAGCCAATTATCTTATTAAGAGAGTATTTATTTGCGGTGGGTCAATGGGCGGTTCTTCGTCATTGACCTTCACGGTGCTCCATCCGAAAATGGTTGACGGCGTTATTGCTCTAAATCCGATGGCAAACCATCTGGAATATGAAAATTTCCAGGATGCTATCAGTGCATCTTATGGCGGCACTAAACTGCAAGTACCAAATGAATACAAGAAAAGAAGCGCTGAATACTGGCCTGAAAAATTTAATGTGCCGGTTGGAATAAGCACAGGCGGTCAGGATACTATTGTACCGCCAGGCAGTGCAATTAGATTAGCTAATATATTGGCTAAAACCGGGAAGAAAGTAAAACTTATTCATAGAGAAACAACCGGCCATTCAACAAGTTATGCGGATACAAATGAATTGTTGCGTTTTGTAGTCGATGCCAACATTCACAATGACACGGCGGTAAAGCAATTATATGCTCTGCCTAATGCCCCGCTGGTTTTTAAATATCCGGGCATTCCAAGCCCACCAAGCAGCGGTGATGCAAGCCTCCAATATATAATAGGCACGGTTCTATACGATAGAGGCGCTTCGATAGCCTCAAATGGAGCATTTAGAGTAATGCTGGCAAAACCTGCGACTACTTTCAAGGCAGACATCGGGTTATACTCGGGAGTGTGTTATAATGGCGATGTCAGAATCAAGATACTCGAAAGCGCTAACACGCAGCATATACTCTGGCAAAGCGCGGTAATGTATACAGGCCAGCAGGCAGTTCATACAGAAGTAAATATCGTTGGGATTGACTCGTTCGATATTGTGGTTGAACCTTATGACGGCGACACATTCTGTGATTCAGTTATTTTCGCAAATGCACAAGTGGTTTTTCAAGATGGGGGGAATACGTATCTTGACGAAGCGCAAGGCAGCGCCTGGTGCATATTAGATGCGGATTATGACGGCAACTGCCGAGTAGATTTAAAAGATTTTAACGTATTTGCGGAAGATTGGCTTAAATGCGGTTATGAGTTTCAGGCTTTGTGTAATTAAAAAAAAATTATTTAGTAAAACTATTACTTTGATATAATGGAGTACAGATATGAAATTGAAACAAAAAAAAAGAAAAGCATTTACACTAGTTGAACTTTTAGTGGTTATATCTATTATCGCCCTGCTGCTGGCGATAATGCTGCCTGCTTTGAGTAAAGCGCGTGCACAAGCAAGAAAGGTAATCTGTGGTAATTCGCTTCATCAATGGGGGGTTGCTTTGGCGGCTTACGGTATGGAGAATAACGGCAAAATACCAAGAACAGTGCATGCGCAAGGAGGTACTGGACAACAATGGGCTTGGCCCAGTCTGGTAGTTGTTGATCCAGCTGTAGCACCAGTTGGATACAATCCAGGTGATTTTAGCGTTCCATTAATAGGCAAGTATGTCGCAGGTTACGATAAAAATACAAAGCAACCGCCGGAAAGTGTTTGGTTCTGCCCTGAAGCATCTGGGGCATACAGAAATATGATTGCGAAAGATTATGTTCCCAGCGGATATTTCCATATGACGTATGATTATTTTGGACAGGTTAAAAAGTGGGAAAATCCAAACCCAGATCAGAAAGACTTGCCGGCAATGCTTAATCGCGATTTGGCGGATAATCTTTCAGGCGGCAGAAAGCTTCTTATGGCAGATCATCTGATCAAAGTGACTTGGAGCCCACAAAAAAATTCGACGTATGTTGCAGGTGCATGGGGATATAACCATGGGCTCAATGGACCTTCATATATTTTAAGTTTACCAGGTGCAGCTAAAAGTGATAGCTCTACCAGCAAGCCCCCAGCTATTGCTGGAACGAATAACCTTTATGCAGATGGTTCTGTTAAATGGAAACATAGATCACAATTTGATCTTGAAATGTTAAAACGTACACAGTTTTCTAATCCTACAGTGCCTTTTATTCGCAGCGGTACTGCACCAGGAAGCAGCGGTTATTGGCTGCTGACAACGTATTAATTTGGGAAAGGATTGCAAAAGGTGCGACATCAAATGAGAAAATTAATTATCCTTTGTTCATTGCTTATTGTTTGTCTGGGATGCAAAAGCTCGTTTGCTTTAAAATGCAAACCTGCTAATAATGACAGCAATGAAAGAGTTATCGCCCGCAATCCAATAGTACAAGGGTGGTACGCAGACCCTGAAGCGGCGGTGTTTGAAGGACGGTATTGGATTTTTCCAACGTATTCGGCACCATATGATGAGCAGATGCACTTCGATGCGTTTTCATCAACCGACCTTAAGCAATGGACTAAGCACGAGCGGATTCTTGACGGCAAGCAAATA
>Ga0154577_1155_pt2 | contig 18794 bp, 12 predicted proteins | sample RifGroF2_FD_116006 | JGI IMG/M metagenome (GOLD analysis project Ga0154577, IMG submission 116006) | Planctomycetes bacterium GWF2_42_9
TTTGCGAATTACTTTGTGTATCATATCACAACATATCACCACTGTCAAGCATCATAAGCGATTTTTTTTATTTTTAAAGTTTCTTAATATTCGCATAATTCTTTTTTAGGCCACTAAATTCCAAAATAAAATCAATAATAAATAAACCCTCTTTTTTGAATTATAAAGACAAAAAATAATTACCGTAAACTTTAACAATATTTAATTTGACAAACAACTTGTGATATGCTGTAATATACTACTGCCAGACAAATAACCAACATTTTTCCAACAATTTCTACAAGGAAAGGATATTATATGAAATTATTAACATCAAAATTAATATTCCTATTAAGCATCCTGTGTTCAATGCTGCTTCAAATACCTCATATTTTCGCTGCAAAAGCACCTGATGTCCCTAATTTCGTGCCGCTTGGAGTCTACCTCAGTTGGGAATTGACTGAATTTTGGGCAAAAGAAGCAAATATCGATCGTTGGGAAGATGTCCAAAAACGGCTTGACATCCTTGCTAATAACAATGTAAATACACTATGGGTAACTAATATGGTCGAGGAAGACCTGCCACGGCTTATCATAGAATGCAAAAAGCGCAATATGAAATTACTTCCCAGTGTAACAGGTGTGGATGCAAAGTTAGAGTGGCGTTCTGCAGATCCAAATTATTATCCAACAGTTGTTCCGCGTCTTGCTGCCATAGATGACCCTTCTTATACTTTGGCCGGCTGGATACTAAGTGATGAACCATTGGAAAAAGACCTGTCCAACGTTGAAAAATTGCGACAGATTTTTGAAAAGTATGACCCGAACCGCTTTACCCTTGCAGTAACAATGTATCAACAGACCCCCTTGGTGCCAAAGCTGACTAATTTAAACACCGTGTGTGTCGATGTATATCCATTTTACGGACCAAACGACCTCAATGGCCCCCATACAGATGATTCAAGTAAAAGTTTCTATCGGGCTTGTCTTAGTAAAATGATTGATGCTATTGTCAACAAAAATATAAAACCGTGGGTGATGCCGCAATGTTTTGTAGAAATAATGGGACCATTTACATGCGACGCTAACGATAATGTAATAGCTTTGCCAGGATCTTATTATCATTGGCGTATGCCCACGCTTGCTGAAATGCGATGGCAGGTATGGGAAGCAATTCGCAGCCAGATGAAAGGCATAGTCTTTTTTCAGGCTGCCCCCATAATAAGCTGCAGTGAAGAAATTGCTAAAAAACCACCTTTGGACTGCAGTTGGAAAGAGATTTTGATTAAGGAACCGATTAACACCGGTCCTGGCGCACTTTTGACGCGCGATGGCGAAACAACTATACAAATGGATGAATTAGGCGAATTATACGGCAAGCTTGCGCCATTAACAGAACTCGTATATCGGTGGATACCCACAAAAGGCTTAATCGCTGAAGCAGAATGCCCCGCTCGGATTCAAAACTTTTATGATCCCAAAGATAACAGCTTTTATTCAGCTATAGTAAACGACGACTTGCAATCAGAACAAATGGTTGTTATAAGATTTGAGCCACAAACAAAACAGATTATTGATATGACAAGTAAGAAATTGCTACCGATGGTCGAAGATTTTGCCGGAGGGAGCAAAACTACATCGCTTTTACTAAGACCTGGAGATGGCACAATAATTCAAATCATAAGATAATAGTTGGAAGGATATCATATGAAATTATCAACATTAAAATGTGTATTCCTATTGGGCGTCATGTGTTCAGTGCTGCTTCAAATACCTCATACTTTCGCTGCAAAAGCACCTGATGGCCCTAACTTCGTGCCGCTTGGAGTCTACCTAAGTTGGGAATTGACTGAATTTTGGGCAAAAGAAGCAAATATCGATCGTTGGGAAGATGTCCAAAAACGGCTTGATATCCTCGCTAATAAAAATGTAAATACACTTTGGGTCACCAACATGATCCAAGAAGATATACCGAAACTTTTAAACGAATGCGAAAAACGCAACATGAAATTGATTATCCGCCCAACAAAGATGGATGTAAGATGGGAATGGCCAACAGAAGACCCAAATCACTATTACAGAACACTCATTCCCAATCTCATTGCTTTGGCAGGTTCTTCCCCGACCCTGACGGGGTGGGTACTAAGTGACGAGCCTCTTGAAAAGGATATGCCCAAGGTTGAGAAAATACGAGAGTTGTTTCAAGAATACGATCCTAATCGTTTCACTCTCACAGTAACTATGTATGAACAGACTCCTTTGGTACCAAAATTAACAAACGTAAACGTAGTATGTACCGATATCTATCCATTCTTCGGGCCAAATGATCGTAATGGACCTCATACAGACGATTCCAGTAAAACTTATTATAGAGCAGGTATTAACAGGATGATAAATGCCATTGGCAACAAAAAGATGAAGCCATGGGTAATGCCGCAGTGTTTTACGGAAATTTGGGGGCCGTTCACCTGCGATCCCAATGGGGATGTCATAGCTTTGCCAGGTTCTTATTATCATTGGAGGATGCCGACCTGCGCCGAAATTCGGTGGCAAGTATGGGAAGCAATTCGCGGCCAAGCTAAAGGTATTGTCTTTTTTCAGGCTGCTCCAATAATTAGTTGCAGTGAAGAAACAGCTAAAAGACCACCATTCGAATGCAGTTGGAAAGAGATTCTGTTAAAAGAATCCGTAAATACCGGCCCAGGCGCTCTCTTAACTCGCACAGCTAAAACTACCATTCAAATGGATGAGTTAGGTGAAATTTATGGTCGGCTTTTGCCATTAACAAAGATTATTTATAATTGGAAACCTACCAAAGAATTAATAGCTGAATCAAAGCATCCTGCTCAAATTCAAAATTTTTCTGATTCTGAAAGCGGACGTTTTTACTCAGTCATAGTAAATGACAACTTACAATCGAAAGAAGAAACTACTGTAAGATTGGAGCCACAAACCAAGCAGGTAATTGATGTAATTAGCGGTAAATCATTGTCGCTGACTGAAGAATTTGCTGGTGGAATTAAAACTGTATCGTTTCCATTAAAGGCTGGGGATGGTACAATAATTCAAATCATAAGATAATAGCTTGCATTTTAAGGGCAAAATTTTTATGGATAAACAGATGCTAACCTGTCTGCCAAATTTATCGGCAGCGCCAGCCATAACAAAGGTTGAAGAACACAAATTGATTGCAGTATATGCGACATACGATAACGAGCAAACGGTATCTGCATGCTGGTCCAAAGATAACAGCCAGTCCTGGAATGAACCAGAGATATTGATACAACTTCCCAACACATCCGGCCGATGGCTCGGACAACAAATTTTATTTGATAATAAGGGCTGGTTGCACGTTTTTTTACTCAATGATGCGAAAACCGGAGTAGTTGACGACCATCGCGGCGAAGGAGAGATTCATGCAGCTCTTCCACAGCAACAGCGTTTAGATATTTGGCATACTAAATCGTTGGACACAAAAAACTGGACGCCAATTAAAAAAATATGGCAAGGATATTGCGGTTCATTTAATTCTATCATCCAGATGAAATCGGGACGCATTGTCCTGCCGTTTTCATATATGAATCAACGAACATGGAGTAACCGCGGTACCGGTTTAGATGCTTTTTGGTTTAAGGGAGTTTTTGTTTGTACAACTCTATATTCGGACGATAACGGCGATACATGGGCAGAATCCGCGTATCCACTGACAGTTCATACGCCCTGCATTGAAGCCTATGGCGGATGCGAACCTGTGATATTGGAACTGCTAAATGGGCAAATCTGGATGCTTATACGAACGCAACTTGGCAGATTTTATGAGTCATTCTCAAACGACGGTGATTTTTGGTCTGCTCCCCAGCCAACGCGATTTTTATCGTCCGACTCTCCGGCTGGATTATTAAGATTGCACGACAAGAGAATAGTACTTGTTTGGAACAAGTGTTTGCGATATCCTTATGCTTTAGGCGGCCGGCATGTACTTCATGCAGCTATTTCAGATGATGATGGTAAAACATGGAAAGGCCATCGTGAAATATTAAGAGATCCATTCAATAATGAACCGCCGCCGCCTTCAGGAGATTATGGGACAGCGTATCCATTCCCGGTTGAAAATACAGATGGAAACGTACTCATTTTGACAGGCCAGAGCAAGAAGAGGGTTCAACTTTTGAGTTTCTCACCCGACTGGCTTATGCAAACACATCAGGAAACCAATTTTGATGATGGCATGGATGACTGGTCTGTTTTTACCTGCAAAGGAATAGAATTATTCAATTCCGCTTCAGGCCAACATCGGAAAGTGCTTTCGATAGTGAAAATGGACTCAAATTGGCCTGCAACAGCCATTTGGAATTTCCCCATGGGCAATGATGGAAAACTGGTAATGAATTTTTCATTTAAAAATGGTGTTGCTCCATTGAAAATAATGCTTACTGATCATTTTTCAGTACCGTTTGATCCAGAAGATGCTATAAATGCGTTGTATGTTGTAGATATAGACTCGCAAGGCTTTTTGGCAGGCAAAGAACCTTTAAAATCCGGCAGATTATATGAATTGACTATGAATTGGAACTGTACAGAAAGAACATGTAAATTAAGCCTGGACAAGCGTCTTATTGCCGTTTTGCCGTTGTTGCGAGATAGCAGCGAAGTTTGCTATCTGCGTTTGAAATCTGAAAAAGTTACTGAAAAAGCATTTTGCGTTGAACATATAAAAGTGTCTGTTCAAAACCTTCATTAATTATAAATCACGAAAATCCTATGTTAGAAACTTATGTCCTTGAGACTGGTGCAAGAACTACGTTGGCCGGTCCTGTTGCGTGCGTCTCTGAAGACTGCGTGCTTATGCTCACTACCGGGCCTGTTTTTCCGCAGGAAAGTATCCTGCATCTGATTAAAATGGAACTGCGGATGTCCAAAGATATGGGCAAGACATGGGGGCAGCCAAAAGTTTTAGTACAAGGTAACGCAACAGGTGCTCCATTTGCTTACGCCCTCCTGAAATTAGCAAATGGAAGATTACTTGCTATATATGGAATGTATTCTCATTACAGTCCGGATCATGATTCGACAAAATGCAAAATGCCGGCTTTTCAGATTATTTCTGACGATGGCGGCCTGACATGGAGTGAGCCAACTCTTTTGCCTACCGGAGAAACCTATATCAGTTCTGTGTTGTCATGTATCCAACTATCAAATCAGCGAGTTGTGTTCCCATTTGGTTTTCTCACCGGCTCGAAAGGTAAATTTGTCGTTTCAGCGCTTTATTCTGACGACAATTGCATTACGTGGCATCGAAGCAAGACCACTCTTGATGTTGGAGGTAATGGTTTTGAAAGTGGTGGTTGCGAACCGACTTGTGTCGAATTGCCGAATGGCCGCATTTGGATGTTAATCCGTGCACAAACAGGCACTCAATGGCAATCTTTTTCATCGGATAATGGTGAAACTTGGGAGCCCGGTGCTCATTCAAAAATTTTGTCTTCTAATTCGCCTGCCGTTATGCATCGTCTTCACAATGGGAATATTGTTATTGTGTGGAATAATGCAGTTTACAATGCATACGCTCGTCACAGCCTTGCTACCGCGCTAACATCTGACGGCATTTCCTTCTACGGATTGCGTGAACTGGCACATATTGACTATCCTGTCGCTTCCCCTGAAATTTACTGGGGCGCAATGTATCCTTATATCGTCGAGGCACCCAACGGAAAAATCATAGTTACATACAACGTTGGAGACTGGAATTACAACCATCTTCGCATTGCCTTGATTGATCAGGAATGGTTTGCGCAAAAAAAAGTCTCGGAAGATTTTTCTGATGGTCTCAAGCATTGGAGCTGTCTTGGCTCTGCAAGTTATGCTATTGGCGCAACCAGCGACATTACCGGGCCGGAAGACAGCCGGCCTGGCGCCAGCCTTTTTATAAAAGATATAGGTAAAGGCAAATATGGTGCGGTAAGAAGCTTTCCATTAATTCGTAGCGGCCTCATAGAGACGGCTATGACCGTTTGCCAACCTAATGCATATCTGCTTTTGCACGACAGTTTTCTCAAACCCGGTTGGTACGATGAAGCATGTCTGCGATTAAGATTTGCCGAAGATGGAACAATTTATGCAGCCGCAGGCATACCGCAAATCAAGCGGGCTGATTTGCCGGGAGGATGTGCCGCTTATTCATATCTGGCATATCCGACAGGAACAGAAAAAAAATATTCCAACAAAATACAATTAGGACAGCGATTCAGCTTGAATATTCAGTGTTGTCTTGATGATAATAAAGTTTTTCTTATCATCAATGACGGCCCTAAACTGCCTATTCAAATACCGGATATTCTTGGTTTCTCTTATATGGGGGTTGCTGCAAGTGATGAAGGGGCAGTTAAGATACGACGAATCAATTGGCTGGTGTACGATTAAAACCAAAACAAAGATGCATGTATTCATTTTAAATGAAAAATTGGCTACATTTTGCCACACATTTCTATAAAAGCTCTGATATTTTCCAAAGGTACCTCAGGCTCAAGCGTATGAGTAGGACTTAGGATTAAAGCCCCATCAGTTCCAAGTGTTTCAATTCGTTGCACAACCGTTTTTCTTATGTCATCAGGGCTTCCAAATGGCATTGTAGTTTGTGTTCCAATAGTGCCATCTATCACCAGTTTGTCTCCATACTTTTGTTTTACCATCAATGGGTCAAGGCATTCAGGCTGAACAGGGTTTAGTATTGTCACTCCGATTTCAATCAACTCAGGGATAATCTCTGTGATGTTACCGTCACTATGATACCATATCTGAATGTCAGGATTAATTTCTTTTGCGGCTGCATAGATACTTGCCCACCGAGGCTTCATCATTTTACGCCATAGCTTGATATCGAACATCATAGAAATCTGGTTTGCGACATCATCACCTGTCACAAGAAAATCTGCGCCTGCCTTTGTTGCGGTAACAGCACGAGTAAGGTTTCTGTCTGTAAGTCTGTCAAGTATAAGCTCACACCAATCCTGATTCACAATCATATCCATAAGAAACGGTTCATAGCCACGTATTTGCCATGCATCCTCATAAATATGGCCTACATATCCTAAAACAACTTGGCCTTTATCATGAGCTGCCTTTACTTCCATCCGAAAGTGCTTATCACAGAAGTTAGTTAAATCTGGGTAAGGAAATGATTCTATTTCTTCAAATCTTACGGCATTTCGTAATGGGCTGACGTACCTTGAGAAATGGTACATACTGCCTGGGATTAACAGGACTCCGTTATCATCAACCTTGGAACCTTCAGGGATTTCCATGTTACGATAATAACGCATGAAGTCAGATTTTGAATAATTAGCAGGTTCACGAAGTTTTAGCACCTTGGGATTAAACATTCCAAATTTTTCTCGCCAAGGGCCGCAACATTCATCAGGGTCATGATCATCACATGGTCCATATTCTTTTTCCATACGTTTGGTTAGTTCAGGAGTAAAATCGGCGTAGAAAAGGACATTTTTGTGCCTTTCATGGGTGATAGTTGCTTTGAATTGTTCCAGCTGTGTTAAGGACATTTTCAGAGCTTTCCTTAAGAGATATCCTCTCTAAAAGTCAGTTCTGTTTCCATATTCTCCGTCCCATGTATATGGGTATGATGTTCCAACTGGCAACCAGCGGTATTTGTCATTCGCATCGGAAGCACTATTCACCCAAACTACATGCGTATCACCACAAAGCAAATTGTACCCTTTCTTGTGGTTAGGACCATATTTAGTTCTGCTATGTTGAGAATCTTCGAAAATAGTCATCCATTGTGCCAATGTTCCGGTGGTTTCTTCATGCCATTTGTCCCTTGCAAGAGCAATAGTGGCGGGTCTTTTTGAACTCATGTTTACAGGTTTAGCTATCCAGCCAAAATTTGACCAACCCTGCGCACCCGGGGCAACATAATATCCTGCCCATCCGTTCCAATTATAACTGAACTTGCCTTTCGGAAGTGTCCAATTTGGGAAATACCGCGTTTTTTTCGTCACAATAGTAGGATTTTTGTCGCTAGGACAAGACCATAAAGGAGACTCCTCTACCATATAGCGGCTATCAAGTAATACATGATAAACCAGAATGTTACGGCCATTAGCCACATGAAATGCGGTTGGCAGATTACCTTTGTTATCATTCGCATAGGTATAACAAGCTATTCCAAATTGTCGGAATCTAGTTTTACACACTGTTTGCCTGGCTTGCTCCCTAGCTTTAGTTAAGGCAGGCATAAGCACTGCCAATAGCAACGCAATAATACTGATAACAACAAGAAGTTCTACTAGTGTAAACCCATAGTTCTGGCAACATTTTTTATTAATTTTTAATTGAAACATATTCATTTTCCTAGATTTTCGTAATTATGCCCCAGACAGCCATGTAAATTTGCTCTGTCTACAACCATCCGGGGCATTTCCACATTCATTTCAATTTTACATTATCGTAAACCTTACGTTATCCGTACGTGATCTTCTGATTATAACGGCCAAGTCGGAGTACTGCTATCGAGCCAACCCTCAGAGAGTTTATCTAAATCATATAAATCTACAACTCCATCTCGCTTGCCCTCCGGGCCACTGATATCGGCTTTTCGTCCTATCAATCTGATGGGATTTACATACCAAGTGGGCACCTGATACCAATCTTCCCCAAGTTGTGCTATATCCAAAAAGTTAACAGCACAATCGCGGTTGCCATCTGCACCATTTATATCGCCGGCTAAAAACCCAAATGCAGGATCTCCGCAATATGCAGGTCCATTAATGAAAGGAGCACCTGTGTTAAATTTAAACAACTCACCTGTTCCACCGTCTAAGGTCGTCAAAGTCAACTTATAGACTGAACCACCTAATGAAGCCAGAGGCACTGTTTCTACCAATCCTGTATCACGGCTTACCTTTTGCAGGCTGGTAATGCCGGTAGTACCGAAATCAAAGGTAATATCTATTTGCTGACGTCCTTGAGTTGCTGTTTTTGCAGAATCGGCTAAACCATTTAGGATCATGAAGTAAATCTGATTACTGTAATCTGGCCCGTCAAACAATTCATGCACAGGTTTGAAATAGCCTATGAATACATCGCCGGTGCCATTGCCAGTATTGGTAACTGCCAAATTAGTCATATAAGTCTCGGGATGCGATGCTGAAGTCCATTCCTGCATATTCCAGGGCTTAGATGTGGATACTACCTTCATCCGCACATCATAGTTTTGTAAACGCACGAGAGAATTGCCTATGTTACGGCTTTGACGGTTAAGTTCCTTCATAATATAAAACTCGGCCGTCGGACTATCATCGCAGTCGCCGGTGAATAGAAGCGGCTGAAAGCTCTCGCCTGCTACATCTGAATTATAGACAAAGCAACTGACAAATTTGCAGCCGAATGTCCATGGGGCAAACTGATTCAAGCGAATCTCAGATTCAGATGGCTTGCGTCCATCAATTATCACACCTTGAGTATATATCCCATGCGGAATTGGCTTGGCAGCATCACCATTGCCTTGCAGACTAAATAGCCTGTATCTTTCTAATGCTTGGTAAAGATCTGTTACGCTCTGTCCTGCTCGATAAGGATAGCCGTTCTGCATAAGCATATCAGGCTTAGCCTCTGTCATATAGAGTTCCATACTCTCGTTATCTACTTGATTGAAATACTGATCTGTATAACTAAGAACATCGGGAAATCTATTCTTCAAGTCAGAAAGAACAACTATCGCATCTTGTCTTTCTTGCCAGAGTTCGAGATCTTGCTCGTCTCCATATTGCAAACTAACTAAATTCGAGTAGTATGACATTTCTGTTTCTGAAACTCCGTTGCCCCATTTTCCCCATGGAATGCCAGGAGCCAGTCCCATTAAAGCAGGTATGTTCTGGTCCGGAACCCACCCAAAATTTGCGGTGGTAAAATTAGATTCCGCCCAGCGATTTAAGCTAAAGCACGATGGTACGGCAGCCGTGGGAAAAGCTTGTGCCTGAATCTGCAAACCGCGGCGCATTAAAATATCCTGGCCTCGACTCCAGCGTGTCTCCACAATGGCAGGTTCCGGAGAAATTGCAGGATGCTGCCCAACCTCAAATGATACATATTGCCAATCTACGTCACTGGTAGCCTCACTATTTCCGCTGCCGAACAAAACTTTGCCGGTGCCAGGCCAACCACCACCGCCATCACGGGCATATAGCCTTGCCTCTTTGTCCGCGTATCCATCTACATATAATTCCGGGGCATGATCAGGATACGATGAAGTATCCGAGCATGGGTCGTAAATCATCTGTATAATATGAAATTCCTCGCCTATATCAGGTATGAGCTTTATAAAATCGACTCCTGATGTGGTATGTGAGTGCACTCCTGAGATAGCCAGATTGTGAATATTTTTATAAAAACACCAATTCCAGCATTTGGCACCCGTATCAACCGCTAAAACAACGCTCCAATTATAAGTGTCTGCATGACGGACACGCACAACAGCAGTAAGTGTCCAGCCGTTAGGATCGTTGAAAACTGCACCAGATTTTGTGAACGCAACATTATTGTTATAGTAAGCGCTTACGGCTAAAGCTTCATTTATAAGGTCGTTCGTAAGATAACAACTTCCACTTTGTGTCCAACCCTGACTTGTAGGCAAATAATTTACCGAATCCCATTTATATTCAATTGAAGGGGAAGCAATCGAAGCACTTACACCAATCAATGTTAACAGGATAAAACAAATCTTTGTTTTTATTTTTAGAATATTTTTCATACCACTTTACTCCTAACTCTCTAACCATATAGCCGCTTATTAGAATACAACACAAGGTGAGGTAAAGGCACATGTCTCTACCCCACCAATATAAATTGACTTATTTTTTACGACGCAGTAAACCTAAAGCGCCAAGTCCGAGCAAACTAATGCTAACTGGTTCGGGGATTGGATTAACGCCCGTTTCAAAAGATACTTCCTGCCATAGAACACTGCTGACAGCTTCGCTGTTGCCGCTGCCGAATATGACATTGCCGGCACCAAGCCAAGTTCCACCGCCATTGCGAATAACCGCATCAGCATTAAGTAGTCCATCAACATAAAGTTTGGGGGTAGTTTCTCCAGGAGCCATAATTATCTGAAAAGTGTGAAACACAGAATAAATGTCCGGAACAGACTGAAGAAAAGCTTGACCAGGCATAGTGTACACTCCACTTGATTCGTCATTCCAAGAACACTTATTGAGGATTATGTTCCAAAGGTTGCTGCCCGTATCCACACCCACTAATACTGACCAATTCGTTGTATTACTTGACAACACTTCTAATCGTGCAGTCAATGTCCAGCCGGTAGGATCATTTGTTACTGCTCCAGTTTTGTTCCAACGCCAGTTATAGCCATATGTTGATTCAGCAGCCAACGCCTGATTAACAGTGTCATTCGTCTGGCTGGCCCCAGTTGAATCTACATGCCATCCCTGACTGGCTGGCGTGTAATTGACACTGTCCCATAGGTATTGCACTTGCGGAGTTGCTTGACTTACTGAAACTCCAATAACCATACACAAACACATCATCAAATATATTTTACTTTTCATTGTCCTTCTCCATTTCTTTTAAATTTAATTAAGATTTTATACTTCACACAAACGCATTCTATGTTTTTTTGCCATTCCTCCTTTCTTTTTCTTCTCAAATTACTGATTCGCAGGCCCAACAGATTTCCTCCATTGTACTTCGCAACGGATCTTAACTGCACGTTCCTTGACATCATCACCTTTTAAGCTATGAAGCAGATATTCCGCCGCACTTTTTGCAAAATCTTTGATTGATTCAAGTGAGTTAGATGCAGTAACAGGTACTGGATGAATATGTGGAGTCATATCTACTATTGAAGCTAAAGAAATATCCACAGGTACCTTCAAACCGTGACTATCACACAGGCGGAATAACTCAGACACTATATATTCATCAGGAGCAATTATTGCCGTCGGCCCACGATCAAAGATCCCTGAAAGTACCGAAAGATCAAATTTGCCATCGTGAGTAGGAATATAAACAAGCACTTCATTGACGGAACCTATGCCGGCACTCTTTGCGATTGCATCAATGATCTGGATATTCTCAGCAATATACGGTGTTTCTGTATAATCGAGAACGATAATACGACGATGTCCTAGCCCCACTAATTTATCCAGAATCTCGGCCATAACCATCCCTCTGTCGATATCTACCTGGACAAGTCCCATCCCAGCAAGATGTGGCTCATGGGTAAGCAAGACAACTTTAACTCCGGCATTCATTAGACGCTGAATATCTTGTCGCGAAACAGAACTGTCGACATGCAATATTACCCCATCACTATGGCGATCGACTATCAACTGTCCGGCGTCCTCCCAAAAGAAACCTTGCCGGAATGTGATTGTATTAACTAAAGAATCATGCGATTTAAACACGCTATTAACGCCTGACAAAATCAAAGAGACGTTCGGCTGATGTAAAAGGCCTTCTGCTAACCAATGTGGAACCACAATTGTAATTTGTGTCAAAGCATGGAATGGTGCTACTTCTTTTATATAGTTTCCAACACGCGGTTGCTTTACAATTATGCCTTCATTTACTAAGGCCTTCAAACCCTTTCTAACAGTTAAATGACAGACTCCTAGTTTTTCCGCCAACTCCCTCTCAGATGGAAGTTTAGCCCCGGAATTCAACCGGTAGTTTCTGATCAATTTGATCAAATCATTTTGAACCTTATTTGCTTTTACCGATGTGAACATTTAAATCACCTTTTAAATAACAGAGCAAAATATTTTACAATATGTATATAGCAGAGCATATCATACCACTTGTTTAATGTCAACATAAATTTAATTTGTCTTATAATTTATATATCTTTTTTTTTTAGATAACTTATATTTATTACAATCAGATTCCAATGCTTTCTAATTACAGCCTCCGCACTACACACATAACTATTTACCAATACAAGTGTTGTAAAAAAAACTAAATTAAACGTCAATTTATGACTTTTTGATAAGCGATATCGCAGAAAAAGAATTCATCAGTGTGATATATTGTGATATATTGATTAGTATGGCAAAATTATTTATAATGAATTAGCCTACATATGAAAAAAGCATAGCGGCAAATAACTTACCGCTATGCTAAAAAAGACTATTTCTCACTAATCACAGGTTGTAAAACTCCATGTTGTACCTTTTTTGGTACCCCCCTTGCCTACCTCGTCAATTCGCCAATAATAAATCGTATTTGGAGCCAGCGTACCAGCTTTATATGCGGTTCCAATCTGATTGCCACTGTATTCACTCGATGTCCGTGTGGCATTGGTAACATTTGTCTGGTTTGCACCAAAATACACATCGTGAGACATTGTTTCGGTCCCCCATACCCAACTTAAATTAGGGGTTTGGCTTATGTTGGTTGCACTGTTCACAGGACTCGGACTACTTGCCTGGGATGGGCAAGGCGGCCCAATGATAAAAGGAGCACCTGTATTAAGTTTAAATAATTCGGCTGTACCCCCATCAAGGGTGGTCAAAGTGAGTTTATATACACTGCCACCCATTGATGTCAGCGGTACCGTTTCTACTTGACCGGTATCACGACTAACCTTTTGTAAGCTTGTGATACCAGTAGTACCGAAATTAAACGTAATATCAATCTGCTGTCGGCCTTGAACTGCTGTTTTGTTTTTATCTGCTAAACCGTTCAAAACCATGAAGTATCGCTGATCATTGTACCCATAAGACCCACCGGCCAAATCATCATGTAATGGGGAAAAATATCCTATCAACACATCGCCTGTGCCATTACCAAGACTGGCGACTGCAAGATTTGTCATATAGGTTTCCGTATGTGCTTGGGCGGTCCAAGGACCCATATTTGATGGTAAGGAATGTGATATCGCTTTCATCCGCACGTCATAGCACTGCAAGCGGACGAGAGTATTACCTATGTTACGACTCTGTCGCGTTGTTTCCTTCATATGGTAAAATGAAGCCGTCGGGCTATTATCACCACCAGAGGCGAAAAGAAGGGGGCCAAAGTTGCCAGTATTCATGTTCCAAACAAAACAGTTGGCAAATTTACAACCAAATGTCCAAGCTGAAAATTGATTAAGGCGTATTTGAGATTCTGACGGAGTCCCGTAAGCAGTCCATGCTACTCCCTGAAGACACATACCATGCGGGATTGGCCTGCTTGTATCTCCATCGATCCCTTGTGCAGCTAATAGCCGATATCGCTGCAAACCCCAATAGTAATCTGTTGATAAATTTACATAGTTATTATAAGGGTAACCATTTTGCATCAACATATCGGGATGAGATTGGTCCATATACAGGGTGATATTCTCATTACTCGCGATAGTCCCACCAGCAGCAGTAAACTGACCTTGCATCGTATAGTTAAGCGAACGTGGATGTGTAAGGCACAGCCGCGGTATTACTTTGGCTGCTAGATCTCTGTTACTTGCGATGTTTAAAGGCAAAGAAGAATCATCCATATACTGAAGACTCATGAGATTTTCGTCATATCGCATTGCGGTTTCGCCCGGGTTCTGGTAAATTCTTGCTCCCCATGGCATACCCGGAATTGCTCCCATAAGCGGAATTATATTAGGATCATAGTGTTCTTCAACCAAAAATACTGTTGTGAAGCCAGACTCTGCCCAGTGATCAAGGTTAAAACTCGGCGGTGTGGTTGAATTTGCCTGTACCCATGCCTGTATTTGCAAGCCGTAACGCAGTAAAAGTTCATGACCATGGCTCCAACGGCTTTCGGTTGATGGCAATAGTTTTGGCCTCGGATAAGCTGCACCTTTCGAGAAGGACACATGTCGCCAATAAGCCGTGGTGTTTGATGTAGAATTCATATTGCCCCATATTACGGTACCAGCTGGCAGATATGTTCCGCCATCTTGAGCATATAGACCATCACTACCTGCCCGTACTCCATTGACATACAATTCTGGTGGAGTAAGGTCACTGCCGTCATAATCAACCATTTCTATCAAACAAAAACGCTTGTGCCATTTATCTATCAGACAAAGATGTGTGTTAGCTGGCCAAAAATCACCAGGTGAACCCCCATTATTAGTATGCACTCCATCGTACCGTTCATTGGTTGCCTGACGGTAACAAGTGAAATTCCACAGTTTTTTTCCTGTATCAAGTGCCATAGCTACGCCATAGTTTACGGCAGTACTATTCTCAACTTGTACAATTGCGCTTAGTGTCCAGCCGGTCGGGTCTGTAAAATCGTTAATATCTGCAATATCTGTAAAATATGTGTAATTACTGGTAGATTGTTCTGCTTTAAAAGCGCCCAGTGTACTGTTATTGCTAAGAATTGCTCCACTACCTGAAATATTTTTCGTCCAGCCTTGGCTACAAGGGTCATAGTTTACAGAATTCCACTCATACTTGACTGCAGCATCCAGCGGTTTAGGATAAGCCGCTCCTATCTCAAATCCAACATACTGCCACTGGGCTATACTGGTAGATTCCGAATTGCCATTACCCCAGAAAACTGTACCTGCAGGCAGACAATGGCCGCCGTCTTTTACATAACAGATCGTTCTTACTCCATCAATATATAACTCTGGTGGAGTATTCTCATTGCCATCGTAGTCAACTATTTCTATCATGTGGAACACTGTTCCCATATCAGAAATCTGTTTTAAAAATACAGCAGGAGGAGATGAAGGTCTTGTATATACACCACTGTTGCATAATGAATTCATATCATTTGTTTCTCTATAGAAAGTACAGTTCCAGAACTTTGTACCTGTATCAATTGCAAGAGTTACAGCATAGTTGCTGGTACTGGTGTATTCAACTCGTAAAATACCCCTTAGTGTCCAGCCATTAGAATTTGTCAAATCACTGGTACTCACCATATCTCGCATATCCTTACCGCCGGTGCCCGTCTGTTCTTCCTGAAGGGTACTAAGAGTGGTGTTATTCGTGAGTGTTGCACCAGAACCTGTTATTGTCCAACCTTGGTTGGAAGGAAGATAGTTTGTTGAACTCCATTCATACTTAACCACAGTATCTGGAGGCTCGGGGTAAGCTGCTCCTATTTCTAGTACTACACTTTGCCATTGGGCTGTACTGGTGGATGCCGAGTTACCGTTACCCCAGAAAACCGTCCCAGCCGTCAGAAAGTGACCGCCGTCTTGTGCATAGCGGGCAGTACGTATTCCATCAACATACAATTCCGGCGGAGTAAAATCACTGCCATCATAATCAACCATTTCAATAGTATGCCAAGCAGCACCCCAATTCTGTACCAAATTAAGAAATACCGCTGGCGGCGAAGCCCCTCGCGTGTATACTCCAAACGTTCCGGATTGACCCGCAAAATTATGAGCACAGAAATTCCAGAACTTGCTACCTGTATCAACTCCCAGGGTTACGGCAAAATTGGATGTATTGGTGTTATCAACGCGTAATATCCCCTTCAATGTCCAGCCACTGGAATTTGTCAGGCTATTGGTACCCACAGTTTTACAGAAATCTGTAGCACCACTACCAGTCTGTTTTATCGTAAGGCAACTAAGCACAGTATTATTTGTTAGCGTCGTACCTGAACCTGATTGTGTCCAGCCTTGATTGGAAGGAAGATAATGATCAGAATCCCATTCATATCTTGCAACCGACTCTGCAGGCTTTTCATAAGCCGCACCCACTTCAAATGTTACAAACTGCCACTGGGCAGTACTAGTGGATTCTGAGTTTCCATTGCCCCAATAAACCGTCCCTGCTGTCAAAAAATGTCCGCCATCTTGTGCATAACGTACTGTTCGTTCGCCATCAACATACAGTTCCGGAGGTGTCACTTCATTACCGTCATAATCAACCATTTCAACCATGTGGAAGGTTGTATTAAAATCTGTTATCTTTTTAAGAAACATCGGTGTTGTTGATAAAGTATTTCGAGTGTGTACGCCACATGTTGTCGGATTGGATGAATTGAAATAAAAAGTGAAATTCCAAAACTTTGTACCCGTATCAACTGCAAGCGTCACGGCATAGTTAGCAGTATTAGTATAATCAACTTTCAGAAGTCCTTTTAGTGTCCAGCCACTAGAATTTGTCAAATCATCGGAATTCACCAAATCACAAAAAGATATACCACCACTGCCAGATTGTGATTCTGTAATAACACCAAGGGTGGTGTTACTCATGAGTGTTGCTCCCGATCCTGCATGTGTCCAGCCCTGGGTGGAAGGAAGATAGTTTACAGAATTCCATCTATACTTAACTACCGGTGTAGCACCTACTGTACTTGCAGCAATTAATATAAAAACAATTAAAATTTCACCCATCAAAGCAAATTGATTTTTAGCCATAATAGTCCTTTCTTTTATAAAAACACTCTCCTATAAACATTTTCAAATTGTTATTTGAAAAGAATTTCGGTATGGATATTTGTATCAGAAACAATTTTGAGAGAACGAAAACTTTGACTAAAAAACGACTGCCAATTGAAAGTAGTCTTAAACTGACGTCAATTATGCTCGAATATTCTTATGATGTTGAATCAATGAAGCGACTTAGCACAATGCATCACAATAACAACTCCTAGCCACACAAGACTTATCACACTATATCACTACACCAGTAAATAGCAAGCTTAAAAACAAACTTTTTTTTAACAGTTATTACAAGATCGTTCACTATCGTATATTTTCAAATCATCTTATATTTAGACTGAACCACAACAACAACACTGGATTAGCTACAAGTACCTATTAATACAGCTCTTACATTATTACACACAAACAAACTTAAAATTTAGTTATAATTTAATTAATCCTTTTTAAATAAATAACTTCCAACTTCGCAGCAACAACTACGTGCTAACACGTGATATACTTCTGAATTATTTAACATTGCATTTATTTTGAAATGATAATTCTTATGAAAGATTCTATGTTGTTTTTTTTTGCGATTGTTGAATTGCATTTTTTTGTATTTTAAAATCTTAATATATCAAACGTTAGAACTTCTTGTCTTTTGGATTCTTTCATCCCGTCCTTGCAACCTCTTGCCTTCCAACTATTCCCATCTCTCCTCCACACACCTCTCCTCCCTACTATGAACTTTCGCCAGAATATTGCATTTACATTTAATGCAATACCTCCGCGTCAAAGCCCTATGCGGCTTTAGCGGCAGATCTGTGATATTTTCGAGCGAGTCGAGATTTTTTAAAACTTCTATCTTATTTTCATTGAGCCATGCCCCAAACTCTTTATCTTTAAGCCATGTAACATTTTCACAGCTTTCGCAAATAGCAAGCCTCTCTTGGGCATATTCAAAATTCATACCTACCCTGCTGGCAGCAAGTTTAGCAAATCCTTCGGCAATATTTTTAATTTTGTTTAACTTGGCAACTGCATCTGTGCCGGTGATCAACTTTTTACCGCAACAACTCATACTGAACACTCCGCTAAAACCCAATAATCATCCCAATTTGCACCTGTGATCGGGCAATCATCAATAGTTGATGTATGATGTATTTCGCAGGCATAGATATTCTGGTCTGTGCCTATGACCATATCGCCGACGTTATATTCATGGCCAGGTTGCCAGTTTTGATAAGATTCAATATCTTTTGATACTTCAACTCTGCCCCAAGTACCCCAGGCAAATTCATTTTCGATTTGATTTAGGAAGTAGATTCCATCTTCAAAGCAAGTTTTGCAAGTTATCTTCGTCCAGTAAGTTTGCCAATCAATACCAGTTTCAAATGTGTTAGGCTTTTGTTCTAAATCAAATCGAAAATGAATTTGCCTGGGGTAC
>Ga0154577_1095_pt2 | contig 18661 bp, 13 predicted proteins | sample RifGroF2_FD_116006 | JGI IMG/M metagenome (GOLD analysis project Ga0154577, IMG submission 116006) | Planctomycetes bacterium GWF2_42_9
CAAGTATGTTGGAGAAATTGGCAAGTGTTGTAACGGAAAAAAATAATTCCTTTAAAATTTTCGGAAAGCTGACAACATACAAAGGCCAAAATTATGTTTACCTTTCATATTTTTTGCAGGTTGTAAATGTTCAGGTAAACGACCCGAATGCTCCGCCGCCAGCGCCAATTAGACGCGATACAAATGAAACGCAAATTATACCTGATGATGCGTTGGCATTATTGAAGCCGACGAGGGTGATTAATCTTACAGAACTTCGCAGACCTGCTGGTATCGAATCGGACGGAATACTTGCCGATAGGACAGGCTTTTTGCAGGTAGCAAATGACGGCTCCTGTTATTTCGGTTTTGACGCGATGGGCAGAAATGTCGATTTGCTTGAATTGCCGCTTCTGCAATGCCAGGTACTGGAAGAAATCGAAAAAGAACGGAAGGCATCGGCGTTTCCGATAAGATTTAAAATTTTCGCTATCGTAACTAAATACGAAGGCAAAAATTATTTGCTGCTTCAGCGTGCGGCAAGAATGTACACTCATGGAAATTTTGCAAGATAACCACAAATGAACACGAATGAACACAATCTAAAAACAATATTTATATCGCAGAGAGCTGAAAAGGATTTTTTCAGTAAGCTTGCGGATTTCCGCAGCAAGATCATAAACGCTCCGCTGCTGAAAGATGAAGATTGCGAAAAGGTGAGAAATATTATTCGCGATATTCAGCTAAGGCAGGATGAAGCGGTTGCGGAATATACGCAAAAATTCGATAACGCTTCATTAACATCAGATAAATTCAGAATCAGCCACAAAGAGTTAAAGGCCGCTCATAAAAATATCGATAGAGAATTGCTTTCTTCGATCAAGAAAAGCATTAAAAATGTTCGGCTGTATCAAAAGCAAATTTTCACGGGCAAAAATAAAAAATTCGCTAACACAGGTGTGAAATTTTCAGCAATTGAGAGAATTGGTATTTGCGTTCCCGGCGCTTCTGCACCGCTGCCTTCGACAGTTATTATGACGGCAGTTCCGGCGCAAGTTGCGGGCGTGAAGGAAATCGCGGTTGTTTCGCCGCCACGTTACAACGGCAGCATTCATCCGGTAATCCTTGCAACGTGTTACGAGTTGGGCATTGATGAAGTTTACCGTATCGGCGGAGTGCAGGCGGTTGCGGCTCTTGCTTATGGTACGCCTTCGATTCCAAGAGTTTATAAAATTGTCGGGCCGGGAAATAGTTGGGTACAGACTGCGAAAAAAGAAGTTTTCGGTCAGGTTGATATTGATTCTGTCGCGGGGCCGAGCGAAGTTCTTATTATCGCGGATAAAAATGCTAATGCGGCGTACATCGCTGCGGATATGTTGAGCCAGGCTGAACACGCGCCGGGCAGCGCGGTGCTTTTCACGGATTCGCAAAAACTTGCGGATGACGTACTTATAAATCTCGATTCGCAATGCGAGAAACTATCACGTGCGCAGGAAACGGCAAAGTGTCTTTTGAATTTCAGTCTCATCGCGTGTTTTAAAAATATGGACGAAGTAATCAGACAGGCGAATAGTTTCGCTTCTGAACATTTGCAAATCCAGTGCGGGAAAAGCAGCAGAAAAATTTCCGACAAAATCAAAAACGCAGGCGCGATATTTATTGGTGAATTCAGCCCTGTCGCGACGGGAGATTATTTTGCAGGGCCAAGTCATACTTTGCCGACGGGAGCGAGCGCGAGATTTTTTAGTCCACTTAGCAGTAATGATTTTATAAAAACCACAAGTTTGATTGAGTACAGCAAAAAAATGCTGGCGAAAAGTGCGGATGACATTGTTCGCATCGCAGAGGCGGAAGGTTTGGATGCGCACGCGAAAAGTGTGAAGATAAGGATGTAATTAAACTTCAGGAAACAACCCTGCCATAGCGATGGCAGGGCTAAACGTTATTTTCGTAAGTGCGATTTGATAATTTCAGTTGCTCTTGCGAGGGCATCATCTATTTTCGATGGGTCTTTTCCACCGGCTTGAGCTAATTGAGGTCTGCCTCCGCCAGCGCCCGCTACTATCGGCGCGATCTCTTTTACGATATCGCCCGCTTTTAAGTTTTTCGCGAGGTCATCTGTAACACCTGCAAGCAATGTAACTTTATCATCGCCTTCGGCCATACCGAAAACGATTACCGCTGTTCCGGCCTTTTGTTTTATCATATCGATGGCGGTACGAACCTGGTCGATTGGCGTTGTTTCAATTTTACCGACGACGACTGTAACGCTGCCAATGCATTCTGCGCTTTCGAGCAGTTGTCTTGCTTTATCAAGAAAATTCGTGCCGTTCTGCGCGGGTGCCGCTTTTAGTTGTTTTGCCAATTTTTTATTTTCATCGATCAATTTGGTCAAACGCACGGGCAATTCCTCCGGCTTTGCTTTGAGCATTTGGCAAAGCTGTTCGACTACCTCACTTCTTTGTGCGTAATAATCGAGCAGGCCGTTGCCGGTCAGAGCGGTGATTCTTCGCACGCCTGCGGAAATGCTTTCTTCTTTAATAATTTTCAGGCCGACAATTTTGCCGGTGTTGTCGATGTGCGTTCCGCCGCAGAATTCACGGCTGAAAGCCTGCGAAATATTTTGCGCATCCGGTGCACCTATCGCGATAACGCGAACAGTGTCACCATATTTTTCATTGAAGAGCGCCATCGCGCCGAGTTTTTTCGCTTCGTCGATCGGCATCACTACCGAAGTAACGGGAAGACTCTGCCTGATTTTTTCATTCACGAGTTTTTCGACTTCCTGAACTTCTTCGGGCTTGAGTGCTCGTGGAGTTGTGAAATCGAAACGCAAGTATTCCGGGGCAACCAAACTGCCCTGCTGCGCAACGGTATTGCCCATAACCTGCTGCAACGCCCATTGCAGAATATGTGTAGCTGTGTGATTTCTTCTGCTCTGCTGACGCGACTGGTCAACGGCCGCATCGACTTCATCGCCAACTTTCATTGTACCGCTCTTGAGTTTGCCTTTGTGTATAATTGAGCCGGCAAGTTTTTCGGTTGTCTCAACCTCGAAAAAGCCTTCGGGAGATTTGATTATTCCTTTATCGCCGACCTGTCCGCCTGATTCTGCGTAAAAACAGCTTTTCTCGAGCACAACGGCAGCTTCTGCGCCGACGGTTAATTCTCCGCTGCTGGCAAAACCGGATTGATTTACGAAACCAACGATTTTTGTTCGCAGGCTTTCTCTATCATATTTGGCGTTGTCGTCTGTTGTCGGAATCTGCTGATCTGTAACAACTTGTCCGAAACCGCTTGATTTTTGCGCAGCTCTTGCACGCTGTCGCTGTTCTTCCATCAACTTATCGAAGCCTTCGGTATCAACTTTTAGATTTTGCTCTCTGGCCATAAGTTGCGTTAAATCGAGCGGGAAGCCGAAAGTATCGTAAAGCTGAAAAGCGTCCTGGCCGCTGATAACGTTCGTTGCTTTAGCTTTTTCTGCGGCATCGGCGAAAATTTCAAGCCCGCGATCAAGTGTTCTTCCGAAACTTTCCTCTTCAGACCTGATGACAGTTTTGACAAGCTCGCCCTTTTGTTTGATTTCTTCAAACGCATGACCCATCAAATTTATAACGACATCGACGAGTCGGTAAATGAACGGCTCGTGCATATCGAGTGTTCTGCCGAAACGGGCGGCGCGTCTTAAAATTCTGCGAAGGACATATCCTCTGCCGTCATTGCTTGGCATACAGCCATCGGTTATCGCGAACACAAGCGTACGCAAGTGATCGGAGATGACGCGGAATGCGATGTCTCTTTTTTCCATTGTGCCTTGGTATTCCTGATTGCACAAAATGCCGATAGCATTGAGAATTTGCGTGAATAAATCCGTATCGTAATTTGAATTTTTGCCTTGCAGGATTCGTGTGATTCTTTCAAGACCCATTCCGGTATCGACGTGCTTTGCGGGAAGCGCGGACAATTTGCCGCTGCTGTCGCGATTGAATTGCATAAACACGAGATTCCAGATTTCAATCACATTCGGATTATCTTTATTTATGAAAGGGGCGCCTGATTTGTCGGGTGTGCCGTCATAATGAATTTCACTACACGGGCCGCAGGGGCCTGTTTCGCCCATTTCCCAGAAATTATCTTTTTTATTGCCTTTGTGAATTCGCTCATCAGGCAAAAATCTTAGCCAGAAATTTCTGGCCTCATCGTCAGGTGCAAGACCTTCACTTTCATCGCCCTGGAAATAAGTCGCGTGCAAACGAGTCGGGTCGATACCCCAACGCTGCGTAAGCAGTTCCCACGCCCATTCGATCGCTTCGGCTTTAAAATAATCGCCGAACGACCAGTTGCCGAGCATTTCGAAAAATGTGTGATGATACGTATCTGTGCCAACATCTTCGAGGTCGTTGTGTTTTCCGCCTGCGCGAATACATTTCTGGGTATTGGCGGCGCGATTGTATTCTCTGCTGCCAGTGCCGAGGAAAACATCCTTGAACTGATTCATACCAGCGTTTGCGAACAGCAGCGTGTCATCGCCGATCGGCACAACGGGCGAACTTGGAACAAAAGTATGTTTCTTTTCGATAAAGAAATCGATAAACGATTTTCGTATTTGCGCTGCTGTTAACATTTCAAACTCAAAATAAATTTATAACTGGATTCCCACTTTCGTGGAAATGACATTATTTATTTACGCCTACTGCCGTCAGAATCTTGTCGCTGATTTCTTTTGCAAGTTTTTTATCTTCAGCTAAAAGTTTCTTTGCGTTTTCTCTACCTTGGCCGAGTTTTGTTTCGCCGTAGAGCAGCCAGGCGCCGCTTTTTGCGATAACACCGCAGTTGGTTCCCAAATCGATCAAATCGCCTTCATAGCTTATGCCGCTATCAAACATAATATCGAATTCAGCTTCACGGAATGGCGGAGCTATTTTGTTTTTCACGACTCTTGCGCGAACTCTGCTGCCGGTCGCTTTATCGGCATCTTTTATTGTTGAGATTCTGCGGACATCAATACGAACTGAACAGTAAAATTTCAGAGCGTTGCCGCCGGTAGTTGTTTCTGGATTTCCGAACATCACACCGATCTTCATTCTTATCTGGTTGATAAAAATTAGAATTGTTTTTGTTTTGCTGATGACGCCTGTAAGTTTTCGCATAGCCTGACTCATCAGTCTTGCCTGCAAACCAACGTGCGATTGTCCCATCTCACCCTGCAATTCAGCGGCAGGTGTCAGAGCGGCAACGGAGTCGATAACGATCACGTCAACAGCGTTTGACTTCACGAGCATCTCTGCGATATCGAGAGCTTGTTCGCCTGTATCGGGCTGGCTAACGAGCAAACCGCTGACATCAACGCCGAGTCGTTTTGCCCAGGTTGTATCGAGCGCGTGTTCGGCATCGATAAATGCCGCGACGCCGCCGGCCTTTTGTGCCTGTGCGATGACGTGCAATGCGAGTGAAGTTTTGCCGCTAGATTCAGGGCCGAAAAATTCAACGATTCTGCCGCGAGGTATGCCGCAGCCGCCAAGTGCGATGTCGAGCGAAACGCAGCCCGTCGAAACACCTTCGATTTTGGCGTATTTGCTCTCATCCATCTGCATAATAGAGCCGTTGCCGTACTGTTTTTCTATTTGAGCGATCGCCCTTTCAAGAGCGCTGTTTTTTTCAGCCTGCTGCTTTTCGTGCTGTTTTTCGAGTTTTTCTTTGTCCTTGATCTCGTGTTTTTCTGTTTTTTCTTCTTTTTCTTCCGTCTTCTTCGGTTTAGCAATCTTTGCCATAAAATTCCTTCCTGTTTTTTCGTTTATCATTATTTCAATTTAATTTTATTCAACAGCGTATAAATCGGGCCGTCAGATGTCAACTGACTTTTATAAAAACATACAGAGTCAACTATTATCTTCGGCGCGTCAATTTTGCCGATACTTTCGATAATCTGCGGCAACGCCCTATCAGCTTTTTCCGGTATACGAGCTAGAGTAAGATGCGGACTAAATTCTCGCTGTTCTTTCTCGAATCCCAACTCTTCAAAAGCATCTTCCAAATCTGCGGCGAGTTTTTGAAGTTCATCGACCGGTTTTTCAATTCCGAGCCAAAGCACTTTGGGCGGTCTGCCAAAACTGCCGACCTTCGAAAACTCCAACTCGACCGCTTTATAATCCTGGCAAACTAATTCCAACGCCTCATACATTTCATCGATTCGCTGCTCGTCAACTTCGCCAAGAAATTTCAGAGTAAGATGAATCAACTGCGGCTTGACCCATTTGATGCCACTGGCATTTTTCAGCCGGCGTTTGATTTCGCTTTGAAGTTTTTCAATCCTTCCGCGAAGCTGGTCGTTAATATCTGCCGCAATAAAAGTTCGCATAACGATTACTTAGCCACGAAGACACCAAGACACAAAGTACTTTTGATTATATATTTTCTTAGTGCCTTCGTGCCTTTGTGGCTACTTTCTAGAATTCTGTCATACTCTTTAATTCGTTTAATCTTTTATCGATAGTCGATTTGCTTGCGGATGAAAGCGATGAAAGCGAAAAGCCTTCAATCACGATCGACGCGGTAACCGTTCCGTAAGCAACCGCTCTTTTTATGAACTGCCAGTCTGTTCTGCCTTCAGCGGCGAGATAGCCCATAAAAGCGCCGGCGAAAGAATCGCCCGCACCTGTTGGGTCTTTAAGATTTACCGCAGGGTAACCGCCGAGCATAAACCAGTTGCCATCCTTATCCAACACGATCGAACCGTTCGCGCCCTTCTTTATGACAACGAGTTTGGGTCCCATTTTGATAAGTTCCTGCGCAGCGGAAGGAAGATTATCCAATTTTGTGAGACGCTTGGCTTCGCCATCGTTTAAAATAATCGCGTCTATTCGCTTCAAAAGATTTTTCAATTCGTCTGTATGACTGTCAATCCAGCAATTCATCGTATCTGCTACTACAAACTTGTATCCCTGCAACTGATCGAGAAGCTGCATTTGCAAAGATGGATGAGTGTTGGCGAGGAAAACATATTCGCTTTTCCTGAATTGATCAGGCACAATCGGCGGTCTTTCGGCAAGAACATTCAACTGCATTCCTTCGGTAAGTGCCTGGCTCATATCGCCTTGATACGAACCTTTCCACCTGAAAGTTTTACTGCCGCTTCTTGTTTCAAGGCCAGCAAGGTCAACATCGCGGCCTGCGAAAACTTTCGACAATTCAAATGGGCAATCATCGCCGACAACGCCGACGAATCGAACAGGTGAAAAGAAACTTGCGGCCATTGAAAAATAAACGGCCGAGCCGCCGATGCAATTTTCACTTTTGCCGATCGGCGTTGTTACGGTATCAATTCCTATCGAACCTGTTACTAGCAAACTCATTTTGCCTCCATTGAAAGTTAGTTTGAAAATTTATTAATGGCGCGTTCCATCCTGCGAATTGTACACTCTATTCCCAACATATCAATAGATTCAAAGATAGGAAGTGAAATAGTTGTGCCGCAGATGGCGACGCGGAGCGGCTGGGCGACTTTGCCCAAACCAATTTGTTTTTCTTCAGCTATGCCGCGAAGCAGATTCTCTATCGATTCTTCTGTAATCGAACTCAACGAGGTAAGCCTTTCTTTTAAAAGTGCAAGCATCGCTAATCCTTCGCCATTCTTAAGAAGAACCTTTTCGACATCTTTCTGGTCATATTCGATTTTGTCGGCTTCAACAAACAAAAACCTGCTCTTATGGTCTACTTCGGCAAGCGTTCTTGCGCCGTGGCTCGCTTTTAGTACACGTTTGAGCAAAGAATCATCGGCTTTTAACGCAGGCGAATTAACAACCTTCAAATAATCCTTATACCTTGCAAGCAACTGCTCTTCCGAAAGCATCTTAATATGTTCGGTATTGAACGCTAACAATTTCTTGCGGTCGAAAAGGCAGTTTGTCTTATTAAACCGGGTCGGGTCAAAACTATCGATTATTTCCTGCAAAGTCAGGATTTCTTTATCTAATGGTGCGCTGTAACCTAATAACGCGATAAAGTTTACCAGCGTTTCGGGTAAAAAACCGCTCTTGACGAAATCTATAATATTAATTTCCGGCAGCTCGACTTTCAGGTATGCGGCCATCGCATCGATCGAAGGCGTATCGGGCATAGAATCGCCCGCGAGGAAATCGTTTAGCTCGGCAACGCTGATCTTTCCAATTTCGGCCAGTTTTTCTTTTTCAAGACCCTGCGCTTTCTTTATGGCAGCTTTCAAAACTTTGCCTTGTTCGCGTTTTGACATTTTGCCGCCGCCTTCGCTAATAATTACCGACAAGTGCGCGTAAACCGGCGTTTTGAAGCCGAAGGCTTTTTGCATCGCGACGTGGCCGGGGGTGTTCATCAGGTGTTCCTGCCCTCTGATGACGTGCGTTATACCCATCAGCTCATCATCAACCACGCAGGCAAGGTGATATGTTGGGAAGCCATCGCTTTTGAGAATGATAAAATCGCTGATTTCCTTGGCATTGAAATGAACCTGGCCTCGGACAATATCTTCGACGATTATTTCGTCTTCCGGCATACAAAAACGGACGACGACATCTTTGCCCTGTGATTTTGCGTTTTCTACGTCCGCAAGGGTCGGGAAAACTTTTGGTCTGGGATAAATAAAGTTTTTCTTACTATTGGCTGCCTCTTTTCGCATCGCTTCAAGTTCTTCGGCGGTATCGAAACAATAATAGGCCTTGCCCATATCTAAAAGTTTTTGAATGTATTCCTTATATATATGTAATCTTTGGGATTGAAAATAAGGACCAACGGCGCCTTCTTTTTCCGGCCCTTCGTCCCAGACAATGCCAAGCCATTTCAAATCATCCATCACCTGCTTGGGTGCTGTGGGACTATTTCGGCTTTGGTCGGTATCCTCTATTCGAAGGAGGTATTTGCCGCCGGTGTTTTTAGCCCAAATAAGGTCGAAAAGTGCCGTTCTGGCGCCGCCAATGTGGAGATAGCCGGTCGGAGAAGGTGCGAACCGCGTAATTGCCATTAATTGCCTTTCGTAAAATTATGTACAATAAGGTAAGATATACAGAAGTAGGGAAAAGGCAATCTAAAATTGAAGATTGTGGAATGAAGATTCAAAATTGGAATGGAAAATTAACACCATTCTATATGCCCTATACCCTATACTCCGTCGCCTATACCCTACCCCCTGTACCCTATACCCTATCGCTTACTTATTTTTTCTTTTTTACACATTTCAACTTTTTTATGTTGACATGGCTTTGCGGTTTTGTTATTTTATGGTTGTATTGGATAGAGCCAATTGTTTGGGCCATTATATATTATATTTTTAAATGCCATTATATTTTTTAGTTTTTCATATCTTTAAGCCCTCATTTGGCACTTTTTTAGAAGTACATTTAAAGTCAGTTGTCGTTTTTTTCGATGTATCTTAGATTAGCACCTGTGTTTGAGTCCGATCTTCATGTTTTTTGTGAAAATTGGATATTTGGAATTCGAATTTGTTTAGTATTTCGGATTTAGTGCTTAGTATTTTAAAAAAAAGTGCTGCCATTCGGTTTGAATTTTTTTATTGGCGAGAGATTTGCCGAAAATCGACCTAAAACCGAACAGTTTCAGTAAGATAGCTCTAATAGTATTTCAGAATGTAGCCGAAGACAGCACTTGAGTAGGTCTCTCGGCCAAAAATATAGTGAAAGGACACTTTTATGGAAAGGCGAAAAATGAAAAAGAAAGGCTTTACGCTGGTTGAATTGCTGGTTGTTATCGCTATCATCGCGATGTTGCTTGCTATTCTTATGCCGGCTCTGGGCAAAGTTAGACAGTTAGCCCAGCGTATTATGTGCAGCACCAACCTGGCAGGTTTGGGCAAAGCTATGCTGGTTTACAGCAACGACGACAAATATGAATCATTCCCAGTCGCAGGCGCTTCAGGCTCGTATTGGAACAGAGGCACATCGGGCACAGCAGGTTATAACTGCTTCCAGTGGAATTACCCACAAAACCCTGAAAACACAACAACTCATTCTGCGGGACCGCATTATTCGACAATAAGCGCAGATCTCTATCTGCTTGTTAAAATTGCGGATACAACACCTGATCAGTTTATTTGCCCGGGTTCAGATTCCAAAAAATTTGAACTTTCAAATTACCCAATGACTGGAAACTCAGTATATAACAATTTAAGCTTCACAGATGTTTGGGATTTCGGCGAAAAGAAAAACATTAAATCAGGTCTTTCTATGGGTAAGGGTCATAACACCTACTCTTATCAGTTGCCGAAGCCAGCTTATTCTGGCGGTACGTCTTACCCGATTTCAACGACATCTAATCCTGCAAGACCAGTTATGGCCGATAGAAACCCATACTGGACAAACGGTAATACTGCTTACCTGTATAACTGGGATAGCTCTGGCAATAAACCATATCAGGACACATCCCTGCAGGCAGGTAACAACACTTACCATCAAAAAGAAGGTCAAAACGTTCTTTATGCAGACCTTCACGCCAAATTTGAAAAACAGGCGAATGTCGGTATTCAGAGCGATAACATCTATACCTATTGGGGAACCAATACTATCGTAGATTCCACAAAGGAACATTTAAGACAATGTGGAAAAGGCGCTGGGACAACACAGAACGCCCCAGTACCTTTTGATCCCATAAACACTCTGCAAACAACCAATACCACGGCTATCGTACCAACTTCAGAAGAAGACAGCTACCTCGTATCAGACATTGACAATTACTAAAATCGTAAGATTTTAGGATCAAAATAAGACTGTAATCAGGCTGCAGTCGCACCGGCCTTTCGCTTCAAGTGAAAGGCCGGTTTGTTTTACAGAATCAAATATAAAAAATAAAATAGCAAAAATGTGGAACGGCCTTCGGCCGAGCTATTTTGTAAAAAAAGAAGGCCTTAATGTTTTGCATTAAGGCCATTCATGTTTATATTTAATTTTTATTTTTTTATATTCGTTATTTCACTTCCAAGATCGAATTATACTCGCCATAAGGATTAGCTTCGACATTGCCGTTGTATGGATCCTGCTGCCATTGGCCATCAACAACCATACGATAACGATATTTGCCGGGAGCGAGTTCGAGTGCTAATTCCCATTTGCCATCTTTTGAGGCTTTCAAAGCCGTCTGCTGCGGCTGCCAATTATTAAAATCGCCGGCAATCTGAACCGACTTTGCCCGCGGATACAGCGTAACAAATTTAATCGATTTATCGAACTGACGAACGCCGTAATAATCGTTAAGTTTGCTGTCGATATCTTTTACAGGTATCTGTGCTGTCGGGGTCGGCTGTTCAATGCGTTTTACTGGCGAAGAAGCCATCGTCTGCTGTTTGGACTGATTCTCTTTGAGACTTGCCAAAAGCTCATGTGCTGACGAACTGATCGTATCAAGATTATTATCAAGTTTCCCAACGATCTCTTTTCGCTCTTTCATCTTAACCGCATCGGCTTGTGAGCGGACAGGTTCAGCCTTGGCGACAGGTTTTTGCACTGCCGTTGTAACCGCAGTTTCTTTTTGCATAGTCTGTGTATCGGTCGCGATCAATTCCTGCGCGAGGCACTGGAAATCTTTGTGGCCGCGGCTTGCAGGGTCGTATTCGCAAATCGGCTGGCCGAGACTTGCCGCCTCTTTGAGCCTTGTGTTGAAATTGACAACAGTCTTGAACATTTTGCCGGAAAAATTCTTGCGAAGTTCCGACAAAATTTCGCGTCCCATCTTTGTTCTGATATCGTACATACTCGCCAGGATCATTACGTTGATATGCTGCGAGCACTGTTTGCAGAGAATGCTTAAGGTATCGAGCTGCTTGCTCAAGCCGTGCAGTGAGAAATAGCCTGTTTCAACCGGCACGATCACATCCGTTGCCGCGCGGAGAGCGTTGAACGTAAGCAGACCAACGGCAGGCGGGCAATCGAGAACGGTATAGTCGAAATCCTTCGCGGCGGTATTGAGCACATCACGGAGACAATCTTCACGGTCGCTGGTTGCGTTTAACTGCTGTTCCAGTGCTGCCAGGTCGATACTTGCCGGTGCGAGATGGAAATTATCGCCGATCTCCCAGAGAATTTCGGAAAGTTTGACCGGCTCTTCTTTTCGGATGCCGACCAGACAATCGTAGATGCTTTGTTCGATTTGTTCTTCCGGCACAGCCAACCCAACCGCGCAATGACCTTGCGGGTCCATATCGACCAGTAAGGTTTTTTTGCCTTCGGCCGCCAGAGCACTCGCCAGGTTAATAGATACAGTTGTCTTGCCGCATCCGCCTTTTTGATTGATTACCGCTATGGTTCTCATTGAATAATCCTTTATTCACGATAATTGACGCTGATTTCGCAGATTTAAAATTTATAACACTGCTAATCAGTCTAAAATCCGTTTTTCAATATTAATTTGCCACCCCCTCCGTTTTTTCCTTTACTAGGTAGGAAAAAACCTAAAGATTCGGGGGCTTGCGCTTCGCTTAAGCAGCTATTATGCCTTTATATACTCTAAATATTAAATTTTCAATATTAAAAATATGAAATTGGCATAGTCCCATATCTGTTTTTTCGGTCATAACAGCGTTATAACTTTAGCCTTTATCGGACAAATATTAATTTCTTAATATTAATATCGCATCCCGCCCTGCGGGATTCAATCACTTTTCACTTTTAACTTTTTGTTTTTCACTTATGGCGTTAATGCCTAATAGCAAAGGTTTCTAGCACTGAAAACGCTGTTTTAAATTTTTATTCTTAAATTGTTAATAGAACATTGAATGATAATTTTACGTATTCCCTTCTTTAGGTATCTTCTTGATTTCAATAGCACTTATGTTATATTACAATCGATATATTTAAAAAAGGATGTTGTATGAAAAAATCTTCAAATGGATTTACTTCCATTCTCATTCCCGGCTTAACTGTATTTATTTCAAGTGCTTGTATTATGATAATTGAGCTGGTCGCAAGCAGGCTTATAGCTCGCCATTTAGGTTCGTCATTATACACCTGGACCGCAGTTATCGGCATTGTGCTCGCTGGCATTACAATTGGAAATTATTTTGGTGGCCGAATTGCAGATAAATACATGGCGAGGAAGGCACTATCCACCATTTTCATACTTTCTTCTATTTCTTGCGTAATTATCATTGTTTTGAATAATATTGTAGGCGAATGGATATGGTTATGGACGCTAAGCTGGCCTGTAAGAGTTTTTAGTCACGTCGGTTTGGTATTTTTTGGGCCTTCACTATTGCTAGGCACAATTAGTCCCGTTGTCGCTAAAATGGCGATTGATAGAGGCTTCTCGACCGGCAGAACTGTAGGAGACATTTACGCCTGTGGTGCCGCTGGAAGCATTATGGGGACTTTTTTGGCTGGTTTCTTTCTTATCCCAGCTATGGGTACAATCGCTATCATTTGGACTGTTGGCGGCGTTTTGTTGCTTATGGGGATTGTTTATTGGGTGCGTCTTTGGCCCGCATACGTATGGCTCATAGCCTTTTTCTGCGCTTTGTTTTTAGGAACATCATCATCATCAGAAGGTGCACAAAAAATTGGTGAATCAATTCTATTGAGGGAGAAAAAAGATAACTCTATTCTTTATGAAGATGAAACACCATATTGTTACGTCGCAGTCAGACAAATATCCCAAAATCCCGATAAAAGAGAATTTATTCAAGATAAATTACGGCATAGTGAGATCATAATAAATGACGTGAATAATTTACAGTATTTTTATACCAAAGTATTTGATGGTATCACCAAAATTTTACACCCAAAAGGTGAAAGCCTAAGCGCTATGATAATTGGGGGAGGCGGTTATGCATTCCCGCAATATCTTGAAAAAAATTGGCCAGGCAGTAAGATAGATGTAATAGAAATAGATCCTGGAGTAACAAAAGCAGCACGCACTTCATTTGGCCTTTCCCAAAAAACATCTATTAATACCCATTCACTTGACGCTCGAAACTATGTTGACGATTTACTTAGAAAAACAAACGACAATGCGAATCTATATGATTGCATTTATGAAGATGCAATAAATGATTACTCTGTCCCATTTCAACTAGTTACAAACGAATTCAATAAAAAAATCTACAACATCCTTAAAGACGATGGAATCTATTTAGTTAATTTAATTGAAATCTATGAAAAAGGCGAATTTCTTGGCGCTATGATCAATACTCTAGAAAAAACTTTTCCATATATCTACGTGCTATCTGAAGGTGACTCGCCAAAGAATATGAGAAATACCTTTATAATAATAGCTTCAAAGATTCAACTGAATACAGAAACTTTAAAAAAATGGTACGAAACTAGAGGCATTGAAGTTTGGTTTTTGAGTGATTATGACATCCAAAAATTAATCAACCAGAGAAAACAAATTGTTCTGACTGATAATTATGCACCAGTTGAAAATTTACTTGCACCTGTCGTGCTTGATGGCAGCAAAGGATTATTAACTAAAAGGTTTAGAGAAGAAGCAGAACAATTCGCAAAAGAAGGAAAGTATACTGAAGCAATTGGTAAGTATAAAAAAATGCTCGATATCTCTTCTACCTCTACAATTGAAGCATATAATGAAATCGCAATTCTATTCGCCCAACAAGGTAATTTCGATGAAGCAGTAGATTATTTAAAACAAGCATTAACTTATAATGAGACATCTGATTTCAAAGATAACATGGGCAACATTTACTTTAGTTTAGCAGTTGCTCAACAAAAATTAGGTGTAAATAACGAAGCTACTAATAATTTTAAGAATTCAATTACTGAATACAAAAAACAATTAATTAAAACACCAAATTCACTAAAAATTCTTAGTCAAACTGGTGATGCTTTAGCGTCAATTGGTAATTTCAATGAAGCAATTCCTTATTTTGAAAAAGTTGTAAATTTAAATCCATCTATTGTTGAAAACCATTTTAAATTGGCCCAGGCTTTCGAATTTGCTAATCAATTCGATGAAGCAATTCAATCAGCTCAAAATTCTCATAATTATTTCTATAAGCAAGGGCAATTTCGGATTGCTGAATTATTTACAAAATATATAGATACTGTTAATTCGAAAAAATCTAAAAACAATTGATATCATTCAGAGTTTGGAATCTTTGTAAAAATCACTTTTGTAGGAGGTTGATTAAAATCTATAGGTAAGCGATAGTTCTTGTATTCTGATGTACAAACTATGTAATTGGGATCGGATGCCCAGCTAGTTACCCAACCACCAAGTTCTGTTTTTCCAATAAGATATTCTTTTACAGAACCTTCTAGAATACTTTTGCCAAGTTGAACTTTAAAATAATTAATAACAATTTCAACTGCTAATTCATTTAATTTATAACTATATTCGGTTGTCCATTCCCCTGCTTTAAAAATCCCTTTTCCTCCATTGTACAGCTCTATATTCTTTGTTTCACCAGGAGAAATAGTTACTTTCCCTAAAGGCAAGACAACTGAATTAATATCTCCTGTTTGGGTAAATCTAATCCGCCAGCCTTGAGCATCACCTATCCAAAGCCCTGCAAGTTCTTTAGGAAAAATTCCATTACCATCTACGATTACTTTAGTTTTTTTTTCACTTCTTAGATTTTCACTTCTTGTTTTTTCATCAACTAATTTCTTCTGACACCCAAAAATACCTGCCATTATGCTAAAGCATAAAAGAAGTAAAACTAATTTTTTCATAATTTTCCTTTATATTTTATTATTTCATTATTTAAATTAAATACTTTTCTTTTGCAAGCATAAAAAAACCCCGACAAAGTCGGGGTTTTTAATAATTTTAGTACTAATCAAAATTATTTGCGGCGGCGAAGGAATAAACCACCAATTCCTAGCAATGCCATTGTTACTGGTTCTGGAACAACTGTAACTGCTAAGCTATCCAATTCATTGTATGATGTTCCATCGTAAAGATAAAGATTGGCAGTTCCAACTACAGGAGATGAGAAATCAACAGTATGCTGTATTCCAGCTACTGGTAAACCGCTAGGCGATCCGCCAGTACCAAATAAAAATCCATTGCCCCAGCCATCTGCTGCAGCGTAAGGACTATTAGACTTCATATCTCCTGCGTTTGCAAGATTAATCGGATTAGTCAATGATCCAATACCAGACACAGTATCAGTTCCTTGAATCACATAAGCATTCCAAGCCAATGTATCTCCAGAATAAAGCTGGAGAGTAAGTACTTCACCAGGATTAATGTTAACAGCTGCAGGTGCTGGTGAACCATTGACATAGAATGATATAGCAGCATTCGTTAACGAGGCCAATCCTAAAACCATAACTAAAACTAACATTTTCTTCATTGTTCGGTCTCCTAAAAAAAAGAGTGTTAAAAAAATTTTTACTAACTAACTTTGCCACTAAGACACTAAGGCACAAAGATATTTTATTTTATTAAATCTCTGTGGACTCTGTGTTCTCTGTGGCTATACGTAAACGATACGCGTTTTAAAGCCGAATTTGCACCACGAAGAAAAGAAGAAAAAGAAGCAATTAAAAAAATAATTGTTTGTATTCTTCTACCAAACATAAAACACAGAGGACAAAAGATATATTAATAAATAAAACATCTTCGTGAGCTTCGTGCCTTCGTGGTGAACGTAATAGATGAAATTTTAGAAAGAGCTACTACTAACAATAAACAAAGAATCTAACTGTTAATAATTTACGTGAGTTTCTTCTGTCCCTGTTAGCAATAACTTCTCTCTGATCCCCAATAACTTGACAAGCGACTATAAGATTTTATTCTTATGGCCAACTTGATTATGGAATTATAGCATAAGGCTGAATTCAATGCAAGCAAAAAATAAAAATATTTTTACCACGAAGGACACGAAGACCACGAAGTAAAAAATATTGATATTTGAACTAAAACCATAGATATTATAATACCTTCAAATAATACAGAATGAAAGGAAAATAATGGACTTTGATGAGTTGTCAAACAAAGTAATTGGATGTGCTATTGAGGTACATAAGACGTTAGGGCCGGGATTACTCGAATCTGCTTATGAAAAATGTCTGTCTTATGAACTTGCGAATGCCAATATCGGGCACAAATTCCAAAAAGAGTTGCCAATAAAGTATAAAAATATTAAACTCGACTGTGGCTATCGAATGGACATAGTAGTTGAAGATAAAATTATAATAGAACTTAAAAGTGTCGAAAAAATTATGCCTATACACGAGGCACAACTTTTGACTTATATGAAGCTTTCCGGCATTAATATCGGACTTATTATGAATTTTAACGCCTGCAAATTAAAGGATGGCATTAAAAGATTTGTTTTATAAGAACATGAGTGTTTGTATAGTTTTTAATAAATAATTTTACTATAAAATCTTCGTGCCCTTCGTGTTCTTCGTGGTGATAAAAAAAAGGAGCGTCCGATAAATCGGGACGCCCCTTTGATTTCATAGTCTATTGACTACTGACTAATGGCTATTGCCTATTAGTTTATTTCCTTCTGAACAGTAAACCGCCGAGAGCGAGAATTACCATTGTCGCTGGTTCTGGAACGATGATAGATACGCTATCTAATTCTTCATATGATGTTCCATCATACAGAGAAATAAGTGTTCCTGTTGCACCTGCTGTAAAGTTTACAGTATGCTGTACTCCAACTACTGGTAAGCCACTTGGCGATCCGCCCGTACCGAATAAAAAGCCATGGCCCCAACCATCAGCAGCAACATATGGACTATTAGATTTCATGTCACCAGCAGAAGCTAAATCAGTTGGAACTGATAAAAGGCCAGCGGCATTTCCATCTAGACCGTTAATAACGTACGCATTCCAAGCAAGTGCATTATCAGAATAAACCTGAAGGGTAATAGTCTCACCCGGCATCATAGTAATTGAATCTACTGGTGCGCCATTTTGATAGAGGAATAATCCTGCATTTGCTAACGAAGCTAAACCAAGAACTAAAACTACTAACAACTTCTTCATTATAAAACCTCCTTAAAAATAGTAATTGTTACTAAAAACATTTTAAAAACCTTAAATTAATTTTATTATTAATAACCTTTTGAAGCACAATCTGCTGCTGGCAAATTAGCTTTATTCCAGCCTGCGACTAGTGTATTCAAATCTTGTGATGAAACTCTGAAATTGCTCTTTGTTTCAGAAGTTTGTGTAAAGTCAGCACAAATCAACGGTGTTGCATAAGTTCCAGCTGTCTGATTCTTTATTGTGTCATAGTTTTTATTCCATGCAGCAACCAGTACATTCAAATCATTAGATGCACACCAGAAATTGCTCTTTGTTTCTGATTTACCGTCAGCATCACCATTACATTGACGCGGGTTAACAGATGCACACCAGCACTCTGGTTTGCCAACAGCTACCCATTCATTATACTTTGCACTGCCTGGATTCGGGAAGCAATCTGTAACAAATGTAACTTCATTTGTGTCTGTTACCTGTGTACCGTCTTCAAGAACGATACCGCCACGATACGTAGCCTCTGTTGACAAAGTGGCCTTTGTTGCTGTACCCTGTGTGTAGGTCAATGTACAAAGTGTGCCGCTTGTCAATGGGGCATTTGTTGAGCCTGAATAGAGTGAACCGAACTCAACTACGATGCTGTTGCTTGGCAAAGCCTGATCGGTTGTACCAACTGAACCTTCATCAGCTAATGGGCTGCCGTAATTGCTAACGGTGCCAGCAGTAGTGATTTCGATTCTTGCTG
>Ga0154577_1113_pt2 | contig 18422 bp, 14 predicted proteins | sample RifGroF2_FD_116006 | JGI IMG/M metagenome (GOLD analysis project Ga0154577, IMG submission 116006) | Planctomycetes bacterium GWF2_42_9
GTTCGATTCTCAGGTTCAGGAAAAGGCATTCGCCTGACAGATTATCAGAGCAGAGGGTTGCTGGATTTTGAAAACAGCGAAAGTTTTATGGTGAGCGTTGTGTTTAAAACAACGGATCATTCAACCGGCGGTTCAAACAGCGCCGGCGTTCTTGCTGCCAAAGATGTCAGTTCCGGTGTTCCTTCGTGGTGGCTGAGAGTGCAGGACGGAAAAGTTCGTTTCTTTTTGGATGATGGAACGCTCACGGCATCTTTGTACGGCAGTCAGACGGTATCGGACGGCCAGTGGCATAGAGTTGTTGCGGCAAGAGACGCTCAAGATGGAAAACTGTATATGGTAATTGACGGAAAAGATGCCGGAACGGCAGTAGACGAAACGACGGGTGGTTTTAGCAACAGCAACGATGTGGTTATCGGCTGCTTTAACGGCGGGACAAAAAGTTTTATAGGCGATATTGATAAAATCGCTGTAATAAAAGGGAATATCTCAGATATATTGACTGTTTATGACGGCGACCTTAACGGCGACGGCAGTATTGATTATGAAGATTTGACAATTTTATGTTTAAACTGGCTTGCCCAAGATTAAAGGAAAGAAATTATGCATCATATTGAAGGTTTGGTTGCGGCTCCGTTCACAGCAATGAATTCTGATTACGGTATCAATCTTAAGGCAATTGAGAAACAGGCAGAGTTTTATTCCGCCAGTAATTTGGCTGGTATTTTTATCTGCGGTACAACCGGCGAGGGTATGTCGCTTACGCTTGCAGAAAGACTTGAAATCGCAGAGCGGTGGTGCAAAGTCGCAGATAAAAAGTTGAAAGTTATTGTCCATGTTGGCGAAAACAGTATTGAAGCGTGTAAGAAGATGGCCAATCATGCCCAAAAATCTGGTGCTTATGCGGTCGGAATGATTGCTCCCAGTTTTTTCAAGCCTGCCACGGTGGATATACTTGTTGATTATTGCGCCCAGGTTGCGGCAAGCTGCCCTGAACTTGGATTTTATTTTTATCATATGCCCTCAATGACAGAGGTTAATTTCAGTATGGTAAGTTTCCTTGAAAAAGCTTCCGGCAAAATACCTAATCTGGCTGGCATAAAATATACTTATGAAGATTTGATGGATTATTATCTTTGCAGAACATTTGAAGGCGGCAGATACGATATTCTGTTCGGAAGGGATGAGATACTTTTGTCTGGCCTTGTTCTCGGAGCAAAAGGCGCTGTCGGCAGCACGTATAATTTTGCCGCTCCACTGTATCATCAGTTGATAAGTGAGTTTAATAGTGGCAATCTTGAAAAAGCTCGCACATTGCAGCAGAAATCGATGGAAATGATTAAAATACTGGCATCTGCGGGCTGCCCGTTTTTGGCAGTGAGCAAGGCTCTGATGAAGCGGTTCACCGTTGATTGCGGCCCTGTTCGGCTGCCTTTGACAGATATTACGGACAAGCAGTATGAATCAGTGGTAGGCAGACTTGAGAAAATCGGTTGTTTTGATTTTTGCGGCGAACAGACTTTTGCCCCTAAATCCAAAACAAAATCAAAATGCCCAATAAGCGAAATAAAGGTATAGGGATATAATTATAAATCGTCAGAAGGAAATACTAATGCGATCTAACAATGGATTGTCTATTTTTTCAATGATGTTGTTTTTGTCGGTGGTTTGCTTTGTGCAGGCAGGCGAACCGAATCGGCCTGTATATAAAGATTTATTCGTAAGCGGCCAGGACGGCTATCATACCTATCGCATACCTTCAATTATAATCACTCAAAAAGGTAATTTGCTCGCATTTTGTGAAGGTCGAAAAAACAGCGGCAGTGATACCGGCGATATTGATCTGCTGCTTAAACGCTCTGTTGATGGTGGGAAAACTTTCAGTTCGCAAATGATTATTTGGAATGATGCGAACAATACCTGTGGAAATCCCTGTCCGGTGGTTGATGCCAATGATGGGACAATATGGCTGCTTACAACTTGGAATGCTGGTGATGAAAACGAGAAACAAATCAAACAGGTTGCAGGAAAGAAAAGCCGCTGTGTATATGTAATGTATTCTAAAGATGATGGCATAAGCTGGTCGAAACCTGTAGAAATCACAAAGGATGTTAAAAAGAAAGAATGGCGATGGTATGCGACTGGGCCGGGTATTGGTATTCAACTGAAATATGGGCCAAAGAAAGGCAGATTGATAATCCCCTGCGATTACTCTGAAAAACGCAGCAATGATCCCAATAGAGAATACGGCTCGCATATTATATACAGCGATGACCATGGCAGGAGTTGGCATATCGGAGGCGCTGTATCTGGCGGAAGCAATGAGTGTCAGGTAGTTGAATGTCTTGACGGTTCTTTAATACTGAATATGCGGAATCACAACGAAGCTGGCAGCAGAGCAGTTGCCTGCAGCAGCGATGGGGGGCAATCCTGGAATAATTTGAGATTTGTTTCAAATTTGCCGGAGCCGAAATGTCAGGCAAGTATTCTGCGCTACTCGCCGAATAAATTTACAGATAAAAACATCATATTATTTTCCAATCCAAATCACGCTAAAAAGCGTTTGAGTATGACAGTCAAACTTAGTTATGACCAAGGCAAAATGTGGCCTCTGGAAAAATGCCTTTATGAAGGTCCATCTGCATATTCCTGTCTTGCTGTTTTGCCGGACGGTAAAATAGCCTGTTTTTATGAGGCCGGTGAAAAAAAACCTTATGAAAAAATTGTATTGGCAATTTTTGGCCTCAACTACTTAACAAATGATAAATAATGCTTTTTTCTAACCGGCAATTTTAAAGGATTTACTGTGAAAATACGATCCGTTTGTTTTCTTACTGTTTTGTGTTTTATTATAACAGGCGTATTACATGCCGAGACGGCAGAACTTAACTGGCTGAACTGGTCTCAAATGCCACTTCTGCCTGCTTTGAATGGTCAGGCTGAACCAATCGGTGTTGCCGGAGCGTTCGTCGGCATTCATAACAATGCACTTATTATCGCAGGCGGTGCAAATTTCGATAAGCCTTATGATAAAACACAAAAACAGTGGCACGACGATATTTGGGTACTTGAAAAAGACAGCGATAAATGGCTCGGCGGTTTTAAGCTCGACAGTTCTATCGCTTATGGTGCATCGGTTTCAACTAAATATGGTGTTGTCTGTATCGGCGGAAACGATGCGGATAAATGTTATGATAATGTATTCTTATTGAAATGGGATTCAAAAAAAACGATTGAAAAAACTGATTTGCCTTCTCTTCCGCTGACTTGTTCAAATACCGCAGCGACTACTATTGGTGATGTAGTTTATGTCGCTGGCGGCCAGCAAGGCACAAGGCTTGATTCTGCAATGAAGAATTTCTGGTCTATGGATTTATCGAAGATTTCCGAGCCCAACAGTTTATGCTGGAAACAATTACCAGCCTGGTCGGGCGAAAGAAGAGCTTTTAATATCACTGCCTCCCAGTACAACGGCAAAGAATACTGTATATATATAATTGGTGGCAGATACCAGAAAAGCATTGAAGATAGTAATTGGGTCTTGCTGAACGATATATATGAATTCAGCCCAACTAAATATGCGGCAGGGAAGGAAGCGTGGAAAAAATGTGCAAATCTTCCTTATCCTATTCACGCTGTCTGTGGAATGGACATCGGCCAAAGTCATATTCTGATTTTTGGAAGCGCTATAAAAACTGAATCGACAAATGCAAATGATTCCAATAATACAGGATGTTTCAATCGAGGTGTTCTGGCATATCACACGATAACCGATACTGTTATAAAAGTCGGACAGATGCCTTTAAGTCAGGTAACTACAACGGCAGTCAAATGGAATAATGATATTGTTATCGCATCCGGTGAAATTTGTCCTAAAATCCGCACTCCTCAAATATGGAAAGCAACACTGTTGAAGACTTCGACAGTTTTCGGCAAGGCCAATTTCAGTGTATTGCTTGTTTATCTGATTGGTATGATTGCTGTGGGTGTATATTTTATGTACCGTAACAAAAACACCGATGATTTTTTCCGCGGCGGCCAGCGTATTCCGGCATGGGCTGCGGGGCTAAGTATTTTTGCAACACTGCTTAGCTCAATTACATTCATAGCGGTACCGGCCAAAGTTTATATATCCGACTGGACTTTTATAACGCTGAATTTGATAGTTATTCCGATAATTCCATTTATCTTTCTTTGTATAGTGCCATATTTTAGGAAAATAGACGCTACCAGCGCCTACGAGTATCTCGAAAAGCGGTTCAATGTATTTATAAGATTATTCGCATCGTTTTCTTTTGTATTATTCCAAATCGGCAGAATGGCGATAGTAATGTTTCTTCCTGCTCTTGCTCTTTCTACTATGACATCAATGAGTGTTCCGACATGTATATTACTTACGGGCATTTTAACGGTTATTTATTGCACTATGGGCGGCTTGGAAGCGGTTGTCTGGACCGATGCCATTCAGACCCTTGTTCTGCTTGGTGGGGCGTTATATTGCCTATTTGTAATGATAAATAGTTTAAACGGCGGTTTTTCAGAATTTATATCTATTGCTAATGCCGGCGCCAAATTTCACGCAATTAATTGGGATTTTTCCAAGACCAGCATTTATACAACGGCGTTTTGGGTAATGGTTATCGGTGGTGTCGGGCAAACATTAGTACCTTTCGTATCCGACCAGGCAATTGTACAGCGGTATATGGTAGTTTCCGACACAAAAAAGGTGAGAAATTCATTTATAACAAGCACAATTGCAGGCACAATAGCGACGGTTATATTTTTCAGTATAGGTACGGCTCTGTATGTATTTTACAAGGCTCATCCACAAAATCTTGACCCAACTTATCAGAACGATGCAATATTTCCGTTGTTTATATCTTACCAGTTACCGGCAGGATTAGGCGGAATAGTGATAGCTGGTATTTACGCTGCCGCTCAGTCAACGGTTTCCGGCAGTGTGCACAGCATTTCAACTGTTGTTGTAACAGATTTCGCCAAAAGATTTTCGATGCTGAAGACTGAAAAGGGTTATTTGAATCTCGCCAGATTCTGCACATTTTTATTTGGTACATTAGGAACTATTCTTGCGTTAATTTTTGCAAGCGCAGATATAAAGTCTCTGTGGGAATCTTTCATAGAAGTTCTTGGACTGCTCTGCGGCCCTATGTGCGGCCTGTTCCTTTTGGGAATGTTCACTAAAAGGGTCGGCGGCATATCTGCTATCATTGGCGCTGTCAGCGGAGTGGTTATATTGTTTATGGTGGGCAGATATACAAAAGCTAATATGGTTTTATACGCCAGTGCAGGTATTACTGCCTGTGTGGTTGTTGGCTATCTAATGTCGTTTGTAATTCCTGAAAGAAAAAAAGATATCTCCGGCCTGTCGATTCACAGTATGTAATAAATTAAATGGATTTTTATAATGCTGCCGCAATTAAAAGAATTATTGGTCTACCTTGACAACAGTCTCGATGAGCCAAGAATTTTAAATTCGGAAAGGCTCCATTGTGATTCGCTTAATTACCGACAGATAGAACGACTGCCAATAATAGCGTCTTATCCTTATACTGAGGATGCCAAATTTCAGATATTTCCGCACGGCGAAGTATTTGATAATCCAGAAAAAATGCTGTTTAATCAGTTTCTCAATGCCTTTGACAGTAGTATTTATTTAAGCTGTGAACTTGGCGATGATTTGCCGATAACTATAAGGGCTGATTTTGGCTGTGTGCTTGTTGCCTCAATGTTTGGCGCAAATATAGAACAGGTTGAGAATAATCCTCCGTGGGTACGACATCGCGAAGAGAAAATCAGCTATGAACAGATAATCCAAACGTCAATCATGGATTTTAATAAGGGATTGCTCGCAAAGACTGTGGATAGATATAAATTCTACAAAGATGTTCTGAGAGGTTATCCCAGACTTTCGAAATTGACTAACATTGTCCTGCCTGATTTGCAGGGGCCGTTTGATAATCTGGAACTTCTGCGCGGCAGCGAAATCTTTCTGGATATGTATTCGCAAAAGGAATCGTTTTTAAAGGCAATGGCCGTAATAACAGACGCTCAGATTGAGATTGCAAAGTATTTCAGCCAATTTACAAGCGACAGGATAAAAGGTTTTAGCTTTCAGCATGGATTTGCCTTAAAGGGCGGCATTTTAATTCGTAACGACACTTCTATTATGATAAGCCCTGAAATGTATAGCCAGCTTGTGGCGCCTTTCGATGAGAAGATATTAAAAACATTTGGCGGCGGCATTCATTCGTGTGGAAATGTAAATAAAATTGTTTCGCAGTTTATGTCTCTTAATTCAATTGATTGTTTTGATTTCGGCCAGTCGGAGCTTAACGACACCGAATCTGTTTATCTGTTTGCATCAAAAAGGAAAATTGGATTGACTCGAATTGCTGTTTCGGAGCGTGAACTTCTTAATGGTCAAATTCAAAAAAAATATCCGACAGGGATAAGTCTCATCTTTAGAGCAAAATCGTTTGAACAAGCTAAAAAAGTCATAGTTGACTATAAAAAAACAGCCGGCAACGGCTAATAACACCATCGTTTTTTGTGCAAAAGTTTTCTGACTATGCATCCGTGGAGATTCTGCGCTTAGTTTGTGAAAAATATCTGCGCGTAGCAGATTTACTATTTTTTTGGAGGCTTTAGCAATGAAACGGAATGTATTAGTAGGTTTGTGTTTGTTGTTTTGTACAGTTTGTCTGGCAGAGGCTTATACGCAACTGTATGGCGAGGTAACTGTTTTTGATGGCGATGAAGATTACGATTGTTATCGGATTCCTTCAATAGTGCGTACAAACAACGGCACCCTTTTAGCTGTCGCCGAGGGTCGTGTAGATGGTTGTGGTGATAAAGGTAATATAGATATAGTTGTTAAGCGTAGTACTAACAATGGCGCCAGTTGGGGTTCAACAATCTTAATTGATAGTTTTGGCTCAGCAAGGTTGCACAATCCTTGTCCGGTTGTTAATAAAAATACCGGTCGGGTATATGTATTCTACTGTGTTGATGCTAATACTATTGCTTACAAATATAATGATAATAATGGTGCTAATGGTTACTGGTCTGACTATATAGAAATTCCTTCATATCCGAGCGATGTGGATACTACAAATGGAAGTATTCATACCGGTCCATGTAATGGCATTCAACTGCAGCGAGGATCTCATATAGGCAGGCTGGTAATTCCATATCGGTATAAAACAGCTGCTGGAAGAAAAATAGATTACTTTATAGTGATAATGGCAGTATATGGAATCATTCGGAAGGCAGACTTATTAGTACCGGTGATTATGGTATTAATGAAGTATCAATTGCAGAAACGGTTAGCGGTGATATCTATTTTAATATCAGGAATGCCGACAGTGATGCGAACACAAATGAGTCACTTAGATACCGGATAGTATCATGGACTAACGGAGATTTTTTTAGTAGCTTAAATGCTTACACACCATTGAAATTTGATACGATGTTACCCGAGCCAACTTTTCAGGGAAATGACGATCCAGTGATAGGGTGCCAGGGGTCGCTTTTAGTGCTTACCGACGCTAATCATTTAGTTTTTGCTAATCCTGCTACTAAAATCGCCAGAAAATACCTTACGCTTCGCAGCAGTTTTGATGAGGGCAATGGCTGGACGGAGAATAAACTGCTTTCAACATCCTATTGTGGTTATTCAAGTATGGTTGACCTTGAGGATGGCGATATGGGAGTATTATATGAAACAGGCAGTTCCAGCGAGATTGAAAAAATTGTATATTCAAGATTTGGAAAAAGCTGGTTGACGGAGTCTGAAGTCGCAGCTTATGAATTCGAAGAAGAATCTATTAATTCTTATGCAAACATCTGGGATACCATATTTAATAATATTTGTTTCGGCCTGAATGGAGTGGTTACGGGACAAATAAAATATGTTGCAGGGCCGGACTCAGATAAAGCGCTGGAGTTTGCCACAAGCGATAATTGGCCTTTTTTTATAGGTGGTGACTATATCACAATAGATGATTCCACGACAAATAATGTCCTTGATTTTGATGAAGGTGAATCATTTTATATTGATACCTGCATAAAGACTACTTCTCACGGCAGCGGCGGTTCAACTGGTTCTGGCGCAATTATAGCCAAAGACAATGGCACTGGTCCTCAGTGGTGGCTGAGAGTTGAAAATGGTTATGTCAAATTCCTGATTTGTGATGGTGCAGGACACCAGCCCAGCGTAACGAGTTCAGTTAAGGTTAATACTGACAGTTGGGTACGAATTACCGCCTGGAGAGATGCCGATGCGGACCAACTCAAGATAGCTGTAAATGAAGCGATTAGAGGCACTGCTGCGGATACTACCACAGCGAGTTTAAAAAATAGTGTAAATGTAAGGATAGGAAATTTCGCTAACGCTTCAAGGCAATTCCTTGGTAAAATAAGTTATATAAGAGTTTGTGCTTATTAGTAACAAAAAGGACAATAAGCTCCTGTCTTTTTAGGCAGGAGCTTTTCTATCAGTGCGTATTGGAGATTATATACGGTAGAGTTGATAATCGCGTAATAGGCAAATAATTATTTGATGTTAAGTTTGCGCACAATAGAGCACTATGACTTAAAATAGCAGCGATTTTAATCAGAAAAATGTAAGGTAAAGGAATTTTAAAAAAACATTATCAGGAAAAACGGACATCTATGAAAACTCGTCCAATGACAATGTTATTAGTTATGCTAGCCGGCTGGATTAATCAGCATCAGCAGGATGTAATTGAAAATTTGAAAACAGAGAACGCGATTCTCAAAGAAAAACTTGGCAAAAAACGAATTATTCTTTCAGACGAGCAGCGAAGGAAATTAGCTCTATTAGCCAAGAAGATTGGCCGTAAAGCTTTAGACGAAATATGTGGTGTATTTTCACCTGAAACTTTGCTCAAATGGCACCGAATGCTTATTGCCAGAAAATATGATGGCTCAAAGTGCCGTAAATATGGCAGACCTCAAATATCAGATGAACTTCGAAAGCTTATAATTAAATTGGCCAAACAAAATCGCGGCTGGGGTTATCCTCGAATTGAAGGGCAATTGAAGTATCTTGGCTTCAAAGTTAGCCACAGCACAATTGCGAACATATTAAAGAAAGAAGGATTAGAACCACAGCCAGGTAGAACAAAGAAAACCACTTGGGCCGAGTTTATAAAGGTCCATTGGAAATCACTTAGCGCCATTGATTTTTGTCACACTGAAATTTATACTATAAAAGGTCTGACAAGATACATGGTTTTGTTGCTATTGATTATTCTACCAGGAAAGTAGAGATAGCTGGTATTATTGAACATGCACATGGCGATTGGTTAAAACAAATTGCTAAGAATCTGGCAGATCCATTTGCGGGATTTCTGAAAAAGAAGAAATATGTCATTCGTGATAGAGACCCGCTTTACACAGATGCATTCATAGAGATTTTAAGAGCAGGGGGCGTTAAAGCAATCAAGTCAATGCCAATGGCTCCTAACTTCAGTCCCTTTGTTGAACGCTTCATCAGGAGCATAAAAGCAGAATGTCTGGATCGAATGCTTATCTTTGGTGAAGATCATCTTAGGTATGTTATAAAAAATTACGTTGACCATTATCATTTTGAGAGACCCACATCAATCTTTAGATAACAAAATCATCAAACCACCGCCACAAGGCAAAGGTAGGATTGTCTGCCGGGAACGTCTTGGCGGGCTTTTAAAGTTCTACAAAAGGGCAGGATGACTTTTTGTAGGGTACTAGCGGAGCCGATTTCGGCCAATTTAGTAAAAAATGATTCAGCAATAATCACCAGATCACATCAAAATTCGGTGGCACAGCCGATATGTTTTCTAATTCTCACTTCTGTTGTCCACAAGTAAACTACTGGTTTTTAGCTTCCTAAAACCGGTAAACTACCTGCAAACGTTGCAATCCCACGCAATACTTTTGGGGCTTCCCCTAAAACAAATTGCTATTCATCGAGAATTGTTGCTGATTGTGGTTGAAAGACTTATGGAAAAACTGCTAAAAAATGAGAGTTTGGTGTGCGCTTCACATGGCATGCAAGAGGCCGCAGGTTCGGGAAGAAAATAACTTGCAAGACACCTTTTGAAGAAGGGGTGTATTTTTTGAACCAAATCGAAAATGAATTTGCCTGGGGTACTTGGGGACGAGTTGAAATATCTAAAGCTATCCAGTCTTATCAAACTTGGCAGCCAGATCATGAATATAATGTCGGTGATATGGTCATAGGCACAGACCAGAATATTTATGCATGCGAAATACATCATACATCAACTATTGATAATTGCCCAATTACCGGTGAAAATTGGGATGATTATTGGGTTTTAGCGGAGTGCAGCGGATGAGTTGTTGCGATAAAAAGATAATTTCCGGAAAAGACGCAGTTGCCAAAATAAAAAAAATTAAAAGCATTGCCGAGGGTTTTGCTAAACTTGCAGCCAGTAAGGCAGGTATGAAGTTCGAATATGCAAAAGAAAGATTAGCTATTTGCGAAAGCTGTGAATATGTTACCTGGCTTAAAGATGCTGAATTTGCAGCATGGCTTAATGAAAATAAAATCGAGGTCCTAAGGAATTTGGAATCATTGGAAAAATTGAACGATTTGCCGCTAAAGCCGCATAGAGCTTTGACGCGGCGGTATTGTGTGAAGTGTAAATGTAATATTTTGGCGAAAGTTCATAGTAAGGAGGAAAAGTGTCCGGAGGAGAGATGGGAATACCCTGATACAGAAAATCCATATAAAAATACGCCATTTGCATGACAGGGCAGGAGACTCTGCTAATGATGTCCAATGTGTGCCGGATCATGTTACACACATCGGTAGATTCATTAAAATAGAAGAGTCGACAGATTCTGTAGATTTTTGGCATGAAGCAGGCGCGGATGAGATGAGTCTGTAATCATATGCATTACAAGCTGGCCATGTGAGTTTGGGATTTAGACATAGCAAACAGCAATTTAACATTAATATTGATATAAGTGTGTATTTAGATGAAAAGAAAGTCAAAAAAAACAACAGATATATAAATACTTGTTAATGATATGGTTATGCCTTTTTTGTTTGCCAAATATCTTTTTAGTTGACTTGCATGTTTATACGAGTAAACTATTTTGTATTATAAGAACTTTTGGCTTTAAAAAAAACTTTTTTACGATGTGCACTATTAATGCCTACGGTGAATGCTGGTTTAAAATTGCTTTCTCGCACATGGGATTTTAACAGTTTTATGTTTATCTATATAGATTGAAAAGTGAATGCATGGTGGAAAATAAGATGAATTTTGCCCAAGGAAATGAATGGGTCTGGAATTCACGATGGACTCATTGGTGGCTTAAAGCTATGGGACCGGGAACTGAAAAAGAATCGTGCATGGAATCTAGTTTTTCAAAGGTGCTTGATAAATCTGAATTATTGCGATCTGTAGATTTGTTAAAGAAGGCAAATATCAATACAGTATTGGTAGAAGGTCTTCGCAACTTAATACGATTTGAGCATGAGGGTAAAACCGACCAGGTGATCGAAGCAATTAAAAATGCAACAAAGATATGTCATGATGCAGGAATCAAGGTTATTCATCATACCACCACAACATTTGCAAGTCCGTGGCTTGAGAAAATTCCAGCTTCATCTCGAGATTGGCTTAATATTGATGCACGAACAGGAGAATACGCGTTTGTTGAATGGAAAGATGATTGGGCTGGCAGTGGCTGGTATTTATGGTGCATTAATAATCCAGATTTTCGGCATAAATATTTTAACCTTTGTGAAAAGTACTTCAAAGAAACTGGTATAGATGGTCTTATGACCGACGAGGTCTATTTTCGCAGCGGATGGCATAATTGTTCTTGCCAGTATTGTCGCTCAAAATTCCATAAGAAAACGGGATTAACATTACCTGCTGGAGATGCGGATTATTTTTGGGGGCATCTTGACAATCCAGCTTTTAGGGCATGGATTCGATTCAGAGCTGCATCGGTAGGGGATTTCTATCAAGATTTGAATGCAAGTATTAGCAAAGCACATCCTCACCCTATATTATTAGGCTGCAAGAATCAGGCGGAATGTCCAGCAGTAGTACCATGGTTTGGCGATTGCAATGAAGAACGAATGCGAGGCGTAAATTTATTATTTACAGAGCTAAACAGTACCTCAACTTCAATTTTATATAGCTGGCGCAGGCTGTCAACCTGTTATATGGCATACAATGGGCTAAGTAATTATTACGGTACACCAACTAATTCAGTTACCTATGCTTCATCAGATGAAGCATTTCTTAGTTGGGCCATGAGGGTGGCCCATGGGATACGTATTTGGGCGACTTCAGGCGGAGGTGCGCTTAAGCGATCAGAGCAGCTATTGAATAATCCTAAAGATTTGCATTTATATGAAGAATTATTTGGTTGGCAAGAAGAACATAAGAATGAATTAACGGGGCCGATTCAGCCATTGGCGAATGTAGGAATTTTGCTTTCCGCATCGACAAGAGATTTGGCACATAAAAATCAATTGGAAGATTGGGAAAGCAGCTATATCACAGAATGGGCAGGTTGGTGCGAAACGCTTGCAAGTGAATATGTACAATATGCAGTTATTTTAGAAGATCAACTAAAATTATCATATCTTCAAAAATTTGCATTGATAATTTTGCCTAATGTCGTTTGTATGAGTGATGCAGCTTTTGAAGCGGTTGTTGAATATGTATCAAATGGCGGTGCTTTGATTATCACTGACAAAACAGCCAGCTGTGATGAAACTGGTATGCAAAAATCAATATCCAGCCGTTTGGGAAGATTAGGAATTTGCATAAACCAAACGTGCGAGAAAATTAATCCTAATGAACATAATATCAAATTCGGAAATTACTGTTGTGGGAAATGGATATATTTTTCTTATAAGCCTGGTCACATTGTTTATGAGAATTTCAATAATTTTGAAGAAACCAGAACAATGGAAGTTCCTGTTACAACCCAGATCATAGACAAAGATAAGAGATTCCAAAAAACACTGATGATGGATGCAGTTGAATCGATAAGAGTGAATGAATCTTCTTTAAATCTTGTAAAGGCACCTGGCGGTTTATTGATAAAAGCTTTTTCTCGAGAAGATAATAAGGACGTAATCATTCATTTTGTCAACTTGCGAGGCGCATTGGTTAAAGTCGGCGAGAAAATACCTGCAAATGTCCCAGTAGAATTTCCAGAGCAGGAAGAGGATATTTGTATTAGGTTACCGTTAGATCAAATCAATGATTGCTATTTGATCTCTCCGGATTGGTCGGGAAAAAAACCTGTGAAAGTTACGAAGAATGATAAGGGATACGATTTAACAATAGCTGCTCACACACTGAACCGCTATGCTGTTCTATATGTCGCAAGATCCTGCTAAAAACGATTGAAGTCAAATGAAAGTTTTCAAAATCATTAATAGAATAAAAATATAAAGGATAAAAAATGGGATATCTGGCAAAAGAAGAACGTGATTTCAGGTTGAATAAAGTTAGAGAATTGATGAAAGAAAAATCATTAGACGTGGCGTTAATCTATTACGATGAATTTAATATTGGAAATGGTTGGTATTTGACGGGATGGTGCCCGCAATTTGAAAGTGGAGCTGTTCTAATACCTGCAAAGGGCGAGCCAATGATTCTTGGCGGGCCAGAAAGTGAACCTTTTGCAAAGCAGGACAGTGCTATAACAGAAACGCGTAATTTTCCTGTCTTTATGGTGCCCGATGAGGAATATCCAAATGCCACAATCATAAATTTCTCGAAACTATTTACTGAGCTTTCAGAAAAGATGGGCAGAATCAAACGCATTGGTTTGGTTGGTGCGGGAAGAATGCCTGCTGATTGTTATAAGCAAATCGTCGAAGGTTTTTCGAATGTTGAATTGGTTGATATAACCTCTCAATATGTACAATTACGCTATGTTAAGAGTCAATGGGAAACTGAACAAATTAAAGCTGCTTTCGGCCTTGCAGACGAATGTTATGAAGCAATGATTAACACAGTTAAACCGGGCGTTAGCGAAATAGAAATTGCGGCGGCAGGTGAATATGCGGCAAGAAAACTCGGAGCGAGCGGATTTGGTTTTAGCGCTATCGTCGGCAGCGGCAAACGTGCTAATGCTGTTGTGCCAACTGCAAGTTCTAAAAAGCTTGAAGATGGTGAACTTGTGATGCTTGGACTTGCCCCAAAAGTGAAAGGGTATGCAGGCGTATTTGGGCATACAGTTGCAGCAAATGGAAAATATACAGACAGCCAAAAAGAATGTTTGAAGCATCTTGGAGAAGCATTCAAGTTGACGAAGTCTCAACTTGCCATTGGAAAGAGCGGACGAGAGATTGATAAACCTGGCCGTGAATACTATAAAAAACATGATCTACTGAAATATATTGTATGCCCATTTGCCCATACTATAGGAATACATGAAGCTGAATCTCCTTTCTTTGGACCTAATAGTGATGATGTTCTTAAGCCAGGTATGACGGTTTGTGTAGATGTGAGTTTCTTTGGTCATCCTGAATGGAATGGTACGAGAATCGAGACCGGGTATGAAATCACAGAAAAAGGCCCCAAGCCGATGAGCCCTAAAATGGATAAAATATTAACAAGCCTATAAGTCTGATATATTATGAATACACAAATTATATTTGGTTTTGATATGGAGACAGATATAGGCAGTTGGACGCCTTTTTATGAGGGGCTTGTTCATGGTACTCCAGAGATCCTGAAAATATTAGAAAAAAATAACGTCAAAAGTACTTTCTATTTTACAGGTGATGCTGCTCAATCTCATCCAGAGATTGTTAAAATGGTCTCCGCAGCAGGGCATGAAATCGGCTGCCATAGTCTTTATCATGAAACTTTAGGTGATGAATTGATACCGATTCCGGGACTTAGGTCTGTGTTACCCGAAGAATGCTATCATCGTGTTGAAGTTGCCACTAAAGTTGTCGAAGATGTTGCGCAATGCAAGATGCTGAGTTTTCGTGCGCCTCGTTTGTGGGGAAGTACCGCGTTAGTCAATGCGCTTGAGGATTTGGGATATAAGACAGACGCATCTTATCCAATGTTTTTCCACAAGGATAGATTGACTCCTTATCATCCCAGCAGGGAGAATTGGATCTGCCAGGGCGATATGAAAATAACAGAAATCCCTAATTTCGCGGATATGACTATTGAAAGTACTGATATTGGCGGCAGGGACAGGGATCAATGGCCGAAGTTCAGGACTCAAAGCGCCTCGGCATTGATGGTGAACATTAATAACATGTTAGAAATGTATAAGAAGAAGAATCTTCCCGCGATTTTTTGCTTTTACTTGCATCCCTGGGAATTTTATGAAATGCCTGAGGGACTAATACATTTTGGTGAAGGAGCGGTAAAGCCTGATCCTTTTATAGTGAAAAATTGCGGAAAATATGCACAAGAACAATTAAATCTTCTAATTCAACTATTAAAAAATACAGGGGCAATTTTTAAAAGAGCAATAGAAATTGTTTAGAGATTGTAATCATGAATAACTTCCAAAAACTTGTAGAATTTAAAAAAGATAGTGCCTTTACTTACAACAATACTAATGCAAAAATAGTCTTTGTGCCGGATTTAGGGGCAAGAGTATTTTGTGAGTTTAATAATGAATCACTGCATAGGCTTGATATTGAGAATGTATACACGCCTAACAAGCCTTTTAATAATTATGGTGGGAACAATTTCTGGCCTGCTCCAGAAGGTGGTATGTTTGGATTTAACTATGATGGCGATCGATGGCTAGTACAGCCTGCCATTAATAACGAACCTTTTATGCTAAAATCAATTTCTAAAAGTTCTGCCGTTGCGGAAAAAATAACAACACTTCAAAACCGTAAAGGTACTAGAATGAAAGTGAAAATGCAGCGTGTTTTAGCAATTGATAATGCAGCTGCAATAGTTTCAAACGAAAATATAAAAAATACGTTTGCATGTACAGTTGAAGATAAAATTGATATTTTAGATGAAACTAAAATCGTGGATGGTCTGCTTGCCTGTTGGACACTTGAACAGTTTAATGCTTCTGATGAAACATTTTCATTTGTAAAAGTTAAGGATCCTGAAAAGGCAATTAACTTTGATTTTTATGAACATCCAGGAGAAAGAATAACTTACAAAAAGGCTGGATTTGTTTACAAAACAGATGGCCAAAAGACAGGGCAAATAGGGATAAAAGTTTCTGCTAATGCAGAATTTGTGGGTTTCTACGATTTATCGAAGAATCTTTTATGTATCCGAGAAATTGTAGAGGAATCCACAGGCACTTATTTTAATATTGCGGATAATGCGCAGCCTAATGGCCCTTATTCGGCTGCTGATAATTATAGTATCTATAATGGGAACAAGGAGCAGGGTTTTTTTGAAATCGAGACCATTGGAGCGGCTAAAATCAATAGCGGCATTCTTAAGGGGTCTACGCTTAAATCAAGAACTACCTTTGCTCAATTTAATAATTGTGAAGATTTAAAATTATTCATTTCTAAAATTTTGGAGTAATTATAGTGAATAAATTCCTTGAGCATAGGATTTTTAGAAGCAAAGACGCTGATTATTGGAGTTATGAAATTGAAAACTGTTTGGAGACTCACAGTGAACAAAGATTAAAAGCCATAGCAGATGCCGGCTTTACCGGAATTTGGGTTAGGGGTATGTTAAGGGAACTTTGCCCAACAGCTTTATTTGAAAAATATTATCCACAAGCCCAAACAAATATTAGTAAACTTCAACAATTGTCTGCACGAGCCGCAAAATATGGTCTGGGCCTTTGGATGTTTTTTACAGAGCCATTAGGGTTGGATGTGAACAGCCAATTTTGGAAAGATAATCCTAATTTGGCTGGCTGCAAAATACAAGTTTATGACCGAACGCCGGAATACAGTCTTTGCTCATCAACAAAAGAAGTACAGGATTATTTGAAAAATGGTTTCGCAGAACTTGCATCGCAAATCGATCTACAAGGCATATTTTTAATAACTGCAAGCGAGCATATTAATAACTGCTGGGCACATGTACTGACTAAACCGGAAAATTTTGAATCAGCTGAAACTTTCTGGTTAAAAGAATGTAAGTGTCCAAGATGCGGTCAGAGAAAATCATCGGACGTTATATGTGAAATTATAGATCTGATCCATAAAGGTGTAAAGTCAAGCAACCCTAAAACGAAAATTGTTGTATGGGATTGGTCATGGAATATGAATTCCAATCCGCCTTACAGTGATATCGTGGGAAAATTGCCGAAAGATATTACTTTAATGGGTGACTTTGAAAGAGGCGGCCATATAAAGCTTCTGGATAAGAAATTGGTAGTTGAAGAATATAGCATGATGTACACCGGCCCATCAGAAAGATATAAAGCTGAAGTTGAAAAACATTCTCCTGATCGTGAGATGTTTATAAGATCTCAACTAAATACAACTCATGAACTAAATTCTGTATGTAATTTGCCAATGATCGTATCTATATTTAGAAAATTAAAGTATGCTTACGAATCTAATATTGCGGGCTGCATGTTTACATGGAATTTTGCCGCTGAAACAGATACTCTAAACGTTTTCCTTCTTAAAGAAATTGTAGAATCATATAATGGCGAGGACGAAAATGCCTGGCTTACAAAACTTGCAGAAAAGTATTTCGGAACTAACATCAATACAAAGGAAATTGTTGAAGCATGGTATCTATTCGATAATGCAGGAAAATATTATCCAATGAATGGTAATAAATTTGTCTATTTTGCTCCTGTAAATTATGCACCAGCTTACGATCTAAAACTTAAGTTTGATGGGTCGCCCATGGGATCATGTGATTCAAGAGAGCCTCATGGTGATTATCTTGAAGAGAGCTTTGGCTCGCTTAACATTGATGAGATAATTCAGCTTCTCGAAAAATTGGTTAGCGGCTGGAAAATTGCATGTGATAAATATGTGAAAGCTATTGGTCAACATATTGAAATATATAATGCTCTTACGGCGTACCATTGTTTTAGAAGTACGCTGAATATTTACAAATGGTACAAGGATAGAAAACCCCTGCAAAATGAACCCATGACAAATACTCAAAAAAATATAATCGCAGATGAGATTGAAAATTTACATTGCTTAAAGGCGATTCTTAAAAAAGATAAAAGGCTTGGGTTTAATTTAGAGGCAAGAATGTATATGTTTAATGGCGAATTAATAGATGCTAAATTAGGAAAGCTGCAAAAGATAATGTCTCTATAATGTTATTTGCGAAAAAAATGGCATTTGTACCGAAGTAAATGGAGGGTGTGAAATAAACTGTGTAAATGGTCATAGAATTTGTTAAACTTTTAATATGAAAGGATTTCTATGACTGACAAGACACAGGAACAATTGATTG
>Ga0154577_1118_pt3 | contig 18281 bp, 14 predicted proteins | sample RifGroF2_FD_116006 | JGI IMG/M metagenome (GOLD analysis project Ga0154577, IMG submission 116006) | Planctomycetes bacterium GWF2_42_9
AATACGCTTGCTAAAGGCAGAGAAGTAATAGTCTCACGCGGGCAGTTAGTGGAAATAGGTGGTTCGTTTCGTTTGCCAGATGTTATGGCTTCGAGCGGCGTTAAATTGGTTGAGGTTGGAACGACAAATAAAACCCATCTCCGTGATTACAAAAACGCGATTACCGAAAATACTGCCGCGATTATGAGAGTGCATCCGAGCAATTATAAGATCACTGGTTTTACGTCGGAAGTTGGGCTAAATGAACTTGCATCCCTTGCGCACGAACACAAATTGCCGCTTATTGATGATGTTGGTGCAGGTGCATTGATTGATTTTTCCAAATTTGGTTTTGAATATGAGCCTACTCTTGAAGATTCTATCAGTGCAGGCGCTGATGTTGTAACGTCCAGCGGTGATAAATTGATAGGAGCTTCACAGGCAGGCATAATTCTCGGTAAATCTGAATACATCAATGCGATTCGCAAAAATCCTTTTGCGCGAATAGTCCGAGTGGACAAGATAACGCTTGTCGTTCTTGAAGCCACGCTAAAATTGTTTATGGATGAATCATTCGCGTTAAAGGAAATACCTACATTAGCTATGCTTCAGCGTTCCATTGAAGAAATTGATAAACAGGCACAGGTAATTGTTAGTGAACTCAATCAGAAAAATTGTCCTGCGGAAATTGACGTTATAGATGGTTTCAGTCAAATGGGAAGCGGTTCTCTGCCATCGCAAAATCTCAAAACCAGGCTCGTGGCAATCAAACCTAAAAAAATTGCAGTAGATGAGTTGGCGAAAAAGTTGCGAATGTACGAGCCGCCGATTATCGGCCGAATTCAAAATAACCAATTTCTCATCGATCCGCGTACGATATTTGACTGCGAGGATAAGATCATAATCAAGGCTGTTGCGGAGATTTTAGTCAATCCGTGAATTCCGCAGCTAAACAAATAAATATTACGCTCGGAACAGCAGGGCATATCGATCACGGCAAAACTGCGCTTGTTAAAAATCTTACAGGTTGCGATACGGATTATCTTAAAGAAGAAAAAGAACGCGGAATGTCTATCGAATTGGGTTTTGCGCCTTGTATTCTTTCAAATCTTGAGGTTGGGATTGTCGATGTTCCGGGACACGAGAATTTTATTAAAACGATGGTTGCGGGAGCTGCGGGAATGGATGGCGTTATTTTCGTTGTTGCCGCTGATGACGGCGTGATGCCGCAAACCCGTGAGCATCTTGGAATTCTTACTCTGCTCGGAATTGAACATGGGATGGTTGCTTTGACAAAATCAGATTGTGTTCAGCCTGAACAACTTCAAAATGTAATAGCGAAACTCAAAGATTTTCTTAAAGGAACGTTTCTTGAAAATGCTCCTATACTGCCGGTTTCAAATATTACAGGCGCTGGGTTCGATGCGTTTTATGGCGCATTGCAAACTCTGGTTAATTCTATAAAACCAAAACGCGTGGATGGTTTCTTTAGATTGCCGATCGAACGATCTTTCAGCATTAAAGGTTATGGAACTGTTGTCGCAGGCGTGCCTGTTTCGGGTTCGGCTAAAATCGGTGATGAAGTTACGCTTTTGCCTCAAAATCTTAAAGGCCGAATTAAAACCATACAAGTTTACAAACATTCCGCCGATGCTGTTTTAGCAGGCCAGTGCGCCGCGATAAATATTCCGCAGCTTGAACATAAAATTATAGAGCGCGGCAATGTAATAGTTGCCAATGATTGTTTTGTGCCGCAGTCGTGGTATTTGTGCCGGTTATCGCTGCTGGACAATAATCAATTATTCCTGAAAAATGGCCAGGAAGTTAAATTTCATACAGGCACTTCCGAAATTTTAGCTTCCGTATATCTGATGCAGGGAGACCAGTTACCATCAGGCCAGGAAGCTATTGTACAGTTAAGACTCAATAGTCCTTGTATTGCCGCTCCTAGGGATCGTTTTATAATCAGAAGTCTTTCGCCGGTTCATACCATCGGCGGTGGAATGATAATCGATTCATTACCCGCAAAACTTAAAAGAACTTTGCCGAATGTGCAAAGCGATGTCGAGGAATGGGCACAAGCAGTACCTGAGGAAAGAAAATTTGTAGAATTTTCACTCAAAAAAATTAAATCTTATATTGCTTCAGCAAAAGAAATATCAAATCGAACAAAAATACCAGCAGGGTATGTCGAAACTTTTCTGAAAGATATGGTTTTGCAGCATACCGCGATAGAGCTGGAAAAAATGTATATACATTTGGATACTGTAAATCATCTGGAACAAAACCTGCTTGATTTGGTCGCAGATTTTCATAAAAATTCTCCGCAAACTCCCGGCATTGATCCTGAATTGCTTTACCAGGCAAGTGAATTTGAAAAATCAGTCTTTAATCTCATTGTCGCGAGACTTAAAGAAAAGAAATTAATCGTTACCCGCGGTAATAAAGTTGCTTTGCCAACGCATCGAGAAGAAATTCCAGAGGCACATCGAGTCGGCTTTGAAAAAATTGAGAAATTATTTGTTTCACGTTTATTTAATCCGCCTGCTAATGAGGAATTGGCCCAAATTCTTAACATTCCAAAAGACAAGATCGATGCTCTTGTGAAATTGCTCATTGAATATGAACGGCTTGTAGTTGTGGAAAAAGATTTATTTTTCCATACAGAGGCAATACAAAAAGCACGTCAGCTTTTAGTAGATTGCATTAAAAATGAAGGAATGCTTGAAAGCGTCAAATTTAAATATATTCTTGATACGTCAAGAAAATATGCTATTCCACTATTGGATTATTTTGATCGTATTGGTTTAACGCGCAACGTGGGCCACACGCGATATCTTAAATAGCCTTACTTTGGATTCCTATAATAATTGGGTGATAGGCCGTGGAATTTTTTAAAATTCCTGGAGAAATGATAAGGGTCTAAAAATCCCGTCATTTCAGCAATACGCTTGATAGTATAGTTCGATATCAGAAGAAGGTTTGCCGCTTTATTTAATTTCAATCTCATAATATATTCGTGCGGGGATGTGTGCGCATATCGTTTGAATAATTTAGACATATATCGAACATTCATATTGCATTTGTCTGCTACTTCTGAAGGCAAAAAAAGTTTCGAAAAATTTTCATCGATGTATTTTCTGCATCGCATATAACTGTTCATAGAAGCCGACATGCCTGAATCTGATAGAACCATATCAGCACCCTGTTCCAGCAGCAGAGTTCTCAAATATGAACAGCATAAGTCGTGCGAGTGAACAGTCTTTTCAAGTCCCTTTTTTAGTATTGCCTGGGCTAAATATAAAATATCTCCCGATTTTTGCAGTTTTAAGACATTGCCTTTATTGAGGCCGCTTTTTATGAATAGTTGCTTTGCCTGCGAGCCGAAAAACACGATAAAAATATGTTCCATTGGTTCATCACGGTTGCATTTATAGTGATGCGGTATCCCCGGAACAAAGCCTCCGATACGATTCGGGACAAGATTATACCTTTTGCTTCCAATTTTTAATGCGCATTCACCTTTTATTGGTATTTCAACGACATAATATGGGTAAGTCTGTCTTTTTATCTCAAAATCGGGTGCGCATTTCTCAATTCCGCCAAAAACTATAGCCAATTCCTGTTTCTTTTTGGGGTCTGTGTCAAAAAAGAAGTATTTTGATTCGGTTACGTGTCCTTCAAGACATAGCTTATTTTTATCCAAAAATTCGGTTTTCATACCTTGTTCCCAATAGGTTACTTTTATCCATTATTATGTTACGCATATCTATTGACGTCAAGAACAAATAATGTGATACTTAAAGAAAGTAATAAAGGGAAAAAATATGACTGAAAATAATCAAACTGAATTTGTTCGTATAGTTGGTGAAGAAAGAAGAGTCGCCGAGACTTTGGAAGGCGTTTCGCGTCATTGGATGACCGGCAAAGAAAAATTTTTATTCATAAGTCCTCACGATGACGATGTCGTTCTCGGTGCAGGATTATTTATTCAGCTTGTGCAGAAAGAAAAAGTTCCTGTTTATATCCTGATAGTAACCGATGGCTCGATGGGTTATTGCAGCAGTGAACAGAAGGACAGAATTTCGGAAATTCGCCAAAAAGAAGCGTACGAATGTTACAAAATGCTTGGCGTCCCGGAGGAAAATATTATTTGGCTTAAATTCCCGGATTGCCAAATAAATTCTTACCGAGGCCGAAGACTTGCCGAAAATAATGACTCCGCCGCTATCGAGGGATATACCGGCCTGCAAAATGCGTTTACAAATTGGATAAGAAAAATCTCGCCGACGCAATGTTTCCTTCCTACTTCTACCGACCTTCATCCTGACCACCGCATTGTACATGAAGAATTCCTGATAAGTCTTTTTCATTCTGCCGGAGACATTTGGCCCGAACTTGGGAAGCAAATAGAACGTGTTCCTTATGTCCACGAACTTGGCGTTTATTGCGATTTTCCAAAGCCGCCGAGATTGAGAATTAGAACGACAAACGCGTGCCTGGAGAAAAAACTCAATGCGATATCAGCTTTCAAATCGCAAAAACAAATTGGATCGCTTATAGATATTGTCCGCAAATCAGGGCCTTATGAATATTTGAGAGAGCTGGAATTTAAACTTTATCAGCCCGCGGCGTATTATGAAATGTTCGAGAAAAAGCATCATATACCATTTATTCGGTAAAAACAGATGAACGGTAAAATATTATATTTGGGCGATACCGCACTTGATCAGGCTGCGAGTTATCTTGCCGGCTTAATGACGCATTACAAAATCGGTTACGATTATGTTCCGAACGACGTAAAGTTCGACGAGTCTTTATTCCAAAATAATTACAAGGCTATCGTTGTCAGCGATTATCCCACGTCTAATTTTTTGAAATCGCATCTTGATTTAATCGCCGAGAAAGTCAAAAACGGAGCGGGTTTTTTAATGATTGGCGGCTGGGAATCATTCGAAGGTCTTGCAGGCAAATACAGCAATACGGTTTTAGCAGATGTTTTGCCGGTCGAAATGTCATCAGGCGACGACAGAATAAATTGTTCCAGCCCATTTATGGTTGTCCGTAACTGCGGCCATCAAATAACAGACTCACTGCCTTTCGAATCGAATGCGACTTTGATTGGCGGTTTGAATAGCTTGAAAACAAAGAAAAACGGTACAGAGATTTTATCCGCTCGAAAATTCAGAGCGGAATTTCAGAATGGCAAATTTAATTTTATGGAAATGCAAAGTTTTCCGCTGCTTGTGGTTGGTCAATTCGGCAAAGGGAATACAGCTGCGTTTGCTTCTGATATTGCGCCGCACTGGATAGGGCCGATGGTTGATTGGGGCTGCGACAGAATCACCGCAAAAGCGCCTGGCGGAATCGAAATTGAAGTTGGCAACTGGTACGCACAGTTGTTTGTAAATATTATTAAATGGGTAACTAAAGAAATTTAGGATTAAAAATGATAAAAGGCAATGCGATCATCGGTCAATCGGGCGGTCCCACTTCAGTAATAAATTCATCTCTTGCCGGCATCGTAACAAAAGCTAAAGAATTTAATGGTATAAAAAAAATCCTCGGTATGCGTTACGGCATCGAAGGATTTATGGCAGAAAATATAATTGATTTGGGTTCTGAAAATTCAAAAACGATTGCAGGCTTGAAACAAACACCTTCTAGCGCACTTGGTTCCTGCCGCTATAAATTGCAGGATAAAGATTTGCCGCGCGTTCTTGAATTACTAAAAAAATATAATATCAGATACATCTTCCTTATCGGCGGAAACGATACGATGGATACTATCCATAGAGTAGAAGCATACGCAAGGCAAAATGGTTACGAAATGACAGGCATAGGAGTGCCCAAAACCGTTGACAACGATCTTTTTGGCACAGACCATACGCCCGGTTTCGCAAGTGCCGCAAAATATGTTGCGTTGTCAGTTCAGCAGGCCGGCCTTCTCGCTAAAGATATGCAGAGGGTTGATCAGTTTGTGATATTCCAGTGCATAGGAAGAGAAGCGGGCTGGCTTACCGCTGCCTCTGTATTCGCAAAGCAGGATGAATCCGATGCGCCGCATATTCTATGCTTGCCGGAAAGAGCTTTTAACAAAGAAAAATTTCTCACAAAGGTTAAGAAATGTTATAAGGATTTTGGTTTTGTCTCAATAGTTTGCGGCGAAGGCATTACTTATGCCGATGGCACACCAGTTTCAGCATCGCAGACAAAAGACAAATTCAATAATGTCGAATTCGGCGCAATGGGCGGCACAAGCACCGCAGTCTCGCTGCATAAAATGATTACCGCGAAATTCGGTTTCAGAGGTGAATTTCAGGTTACAGAATCTTTGCCAATGTGCGCAATTGATAGAGCCGTGCAGGCCGATATCGAAGAAGCGTTCATGGCCGGCAAAGCAGCGGTTGGATTGGCTCAAGAAGGCAAAACAGGCCTGATGGTTACATTAAATAGAAAGCCGGGCAAAAAATATGAGTGTTTCACCGGCTCAATAGGATTGCACGAAGTGGCGGTTAGAGCAAAGCCAATGCCGGATGAATATCTTTCCAAAGATGGCTTTGGCGTTACAGATGCGTTTATTAAATATGCCTCGCCGTTGGTTGGCCCACTGCCTGAATTCGCGGAATTAAAATACCAAAAATTCGCAGATAAGTATTTAGGATAAATTCCCAGTTGGGCATATCAGCCTGATACTGTGGTCGGAAGCGAATTTCTGCCAATTTTCACCGGGATCGGCATTAGTGATAATAATATCCAAATCCGACAGATCTGAAATTTTGTACAAAGCTCCTCTGTCGAATTTATTTATTGTTCCAACGAATACAGACCTGATTGCGCGTTTGAGAACCTGCTTTGTAAAACTTACTGTGGTTACGTCTGCGCCGCTGATGCCATAATCAAGACTAATATCATCACCGCTTGTGAAAGCAGTAAAGCCGCCTAATTGTGCGATTGTATTTTCAGCAGGCGGGCCGATCATATCCATTGTATCAACTCGATATTGACCGCCTGTAACGATGACTCTGTGCTGCGGCTGTTCGTGAAGTCTGCTCATCAACATTACGGAATTTGTAATTATCGTGAGATTTTTTTTATCAAAAAGATATGGAATGATTTCATAACAGGTCGAACCTGCTTCGAGGTAAATATTGTCGCCGTCATTTATAATTTCAGCGGCAAGTTTTCCGATGATTTTCTTTGCGTTTAAATTTTTTGTATGACGGAATTTTACAGAAGGATTAAATTCCGAGCCTGCTGGGACGGCGCCGCCATAAGTTTTTTTTACAAGCCCCTTTCTCTCAAGGCTTGCCAGGTCTCTGCGGACTGAAACTTCCGTAACGCCGAATTTTTCAGCAATCTCTTTAACTATGATTTTGCCGTTTGTTCTCAAGTGATCGAGAATGTAATTACATCTGTTTTCAGCGGATAATCCCATATTTTACCTCAAAAACAAAAACTTGAATGTTTATTTGTGTTCATTGTGTGTATTATAATGTATTGTTGGTTTGTTTTCAAGTCTTTTTGTGTTCAATCCTGTTCGTTTTGGCTGTTTTATTGAAAAAACAAACATTTTACGGGCTTAAAGGGCTTTTTTAGAGACGTAAGAAATGATATATTACATCAAACGAACATTTTATTTAATACTGGAGTAAATATGGTATCAAAAATTGATGATAAGAGAAAAGCAACGCTGCCAACGATTAAAGAATTGATCAAGCAGCAAAAAGTAACTATCGACCAGGTAAAAGACTGGTTAAGAACTATTCACGAGATAAGATTTTTTGAAGAAAAGGTTTACGATCTTCTCGGTCAGAATATTATCAAAGGCGCATCTCACCTTTACGCTGGCCAGGAGGCTGTCGCAACTGGTGCGGTTGCCGCACTTGAAGTTGGCGATGTAATCGGCTCAACCCACAGAGGCCACGGCCATTGCGGTGCGATGGGCAACAAATACTCCAAAAACGAACAGGAAAGACAAACACACTGGAATCGAATGATGGCCGAGTTGATGGGCAGAGAAACAGGCTACTGCAATGGCAGGGGCGGTTCAATGCACATCGCGGATGTTAAAAATGGCAATCTTGGCTCTACTGGTATTGTCGGCGGCAATCAGCCTACTGCCGTTGGTGCTGCGATAGCGGAAAAATACAAAAAAACAGGCAAGATCGTAATATCGTTTTTCGGCGATGGTTCAACAAATACAGGTACATTCCACGAATCAATGAATATGGCATCGGTTATGGATGTCCCGATGGTTGCAGTTATTGAAAATAACCTATATGGTATGAGTGTTCCGTTTTCAGGCAGTCCTGTTCAGGGAACAACAAAAGCAAGCAATGTTTGTGATATAGCTGAAAGAGCCGCAGCTTATAACGTTCCTGCGATGATCGTCGATGGCCAGGATGTTGTTGCTGTTTATCTTGCGTTGAAAGAAGCAATTGAATACGCACGCACTAACAGTAAACTTATGATGGTTGAGGCAAAATCTTATAGATGGTATGGCCACAGCCGAAGCGACCCAAAAGTCTATCGTACAAAAGAAGAAGAAAAGCAATGGCGAGACAGAGACCCGATTGTTGTTCTTTCTAATAAACTTCTTTCGGAAAATCTCGCGACACAGGAAGAATTGGACGCTATCCAGACGAAAGCGAACCAGTGCATTGAAGACGCGACAAAATTCGCGATGGAAAGCCCCTGGCCGAATGTTGCAGACCTCGAAAGAGATGTTTATGTAACCGAAACTTATGATCAAAAGATTATTGACAGCGAAAAGAAACTCGCCGCTAAGGTTAGAGATGCGGGCGTAGCATTCAACGCTGCTTTCGCGGCATCTACGGCAAAAACAAAGAAAGATAAAACCGATGAAGCCAAGAAAAAAGTCGAAGCTGATTTCGGTATGAAGGTTCTCAATATCGGCGCTGCAATCGTTGAAGCACAGGCCGAAGAAATGAGAAAAGATAAAAACGTCATCATTCTCGGCGAAGATGTCGGTTTGTATGGCGGTGCTTACGCGGCAACAAAAGGTTTGCTTACTGAATTCGGAATGGATAGAGTAATTGATACCGCGATTTCAGAAGCCGCGATTACAGGCGCAGGCGTTGGCGCAGCGATAAGAGGTCTGCGGCCGATAGCTGAAATTATGTATGTCGATTTCATTACTATCGCGATGGATCAATTGATGCACAATGGTGCGTTTAACCGATATATGTTCGGCGGCCATGCGAAAGTACCTATGGTTCTGCGAACAGAAGGCGGCCTTGGCAGATGCATTGCTGCTCACCATTCAAAGAGTCTTGAACCGTGGCTTGTGAATATTCCTGGTCTTTACGTTGTAATGCCTTCAACGCCTTACGATGCGAAAGGTCTTTTGAAAGCAGCGATTCAAAGCGATAACCCGGTCGTTTTCATCGAGCATAAAGCTACTTATGGCGATTTGGGCGCTGTTCCGCAGGATGAATATATTATTCCTCTCGGAAAAGCGGATGTGAAACGCGTTGGCAGCGATGTAACGATTGTAAGTTACAGCAGAATGATGAGTATGGCTCTTGCGGCCGCCGAAAAATTGGCAGCTGAAGGTATTAATGCCGAAGTTATCGATTTGCGAACCATCAAACCGATGGATATCGAAACGATAGCTGCATCGGTTAAGAAAACGAAGAGACTGATAACGCTGTGCGAAAGTTTCGCGATGTGCGGAATAGGCGCAGAAATTACCAGAAGGATTATAGATTACAAGTATCAGGATGGAACAACCGGTTTCAATACTCTGGCAGCAGCACCTGTAAATATGGCGGCAAAAGATGTACCGCCTCCAATGAGTGAGCCGCTGGAAAACGCAAGCGTTCCGTCAGTAGATGAAGTTATTAACGCAGTTAAAAATATTATGAAATAGTGAGGTAAAAAATGGCAACTACAATTAATTTACAAAAACTCGGACAGACAATGGAAGAAGGAACCGTCGTTAGCTGCAAAGTAAAAGTCGGCGACAAGGTAAACAAGGGCGATGTGATTTTCGAAATCGAAACCGACAAAGCGACACTCGAAATGGAAAGCCCGGCTGCCGGCACTGTGAAAGAAATACTTGTTACTGACGGCCAAACTATACCTGTCAACGACCCAATGATGGTTCTTGAATAATCAGCATTTGTTAGCCCCCAGCTTTGCAAGACGGATGCTGGGGGTTAGTTTCTAAAGGTTACGAGTAGCCAATTAAGCCGTTGACCATTTACACTTAATATCTTAGAATTGCGGAACTATGGAAATACCAAAAAAACAGAAAGCCGTTCAACTTACCGGCCCGAATCAATTAGTTTATAATACTGAAAAAGAAATGTTCAGGCCTAACGATTATCAAATTCTCGGGCAAATCGAAGCCGTGGGACTTTGTTTTTCGGATTTGAAACTTCTAAAACAATTTTCTACTCATCCAAGGAAAACGGCTATTTTGTCAGGTATTGATCAGTCAATACTAGATGAAATTCCAAGTTATGTTCCTGATGAGAAACCTACGGTTCCGGGACACGAGGTTGTAGTAAGGATAGCGGAAGTTGGAAAGAAAGTAAAAGATGTAAAAGTCGGCCAAAGATTTCTTCTCCAGACAGATTATCGCTGGATGCCGACAAAAAATTCCAACGGTTCTTTTGGTTATACGTTTGAAGGTGCGCTCCAGGAATATGTTATAATGGATCAAAGGATCACAATCGATCCTGATGGCAATTCGATGCTTTTGCCCGCATCTGACAAGTTATCGGCATCCGCCATTGCGCTTGTCGAACCTTGGGCGTGCGTTGAAGATGCTTATTCTATTGAAGAACGTCAAACATTAAAAACCAATGGTTCAGCATTAGTAGTCAATGATGTTGAATATTCAAAAGAACTGCTGAACAAACTTTTTGATAAATATGGAAAGCCGAAATCTGTAAAGTATGTATCAAAGAATGATGTAGCTTCGTTAGCTGATGCGAGCTTTGATGATATTATTTATTTTGGTTCAAATGCTGATACGATAGATCAGATATTCCCGAAACTTGCATCGGGAAGTTTACTGAACGTTGTACTTTGCGGCGGAAAAATCGAAAGAAAAATCAAATGCAAAATCGGCAGGGTACATTATGGCGCTATAAGAATTGTTGGAACGAATACATCTGATCCTTCTGATTCGATGAAGAATATACAAGCCAAAGGCGAAATCAAACAAGGCGATAAGATCAATGTTGTCGGAGCAGGCGGCCCAATGGGCGTTATGCACGTTGTCAGAAATTTATGTCAGGGCGTGAAAGATATAGCTGTTTACGGTGCTGATTTAGATGACGGCAGACTTAATATTCTTAGCAGCATTGCTTCGCCTTTAGCGGAAAAAAATAATTTAAAATTCATACCGTATAATTCCGCAAAAAATAATATTTCTGAAAAGTTCGATTATATACTCATAATGGCTCCGGTTCCCAAATTAGTTGAACTGGCGATTGATTCGGCAGCAGAGAATGCGAAAGTTAATATTTTCGCGGGTATTCCTGCAACAGTTGACGGACAAGTCGATTTAAATACGTATATCAATAAAAAATTATATTTCATTGGAACCAGCGGTTCGACAATTGAGGATATGAAAACTGTCCTTGCGAAAGTTGAAAATGGTTCTCTTGATACCAATATTTCAATTGCTGCTGTTGGCGGGCTTTCATCGGCAATCGAAGGAATAAACGCAGTTGAAAATCAATTAATTCCCGGCAAAATTGTTATTTATCCTTCGACAAAAAATCTGCCTCTTACAAGGCTCGAACAAATCAAGACAGATATGCCCGAAGTTGCTTCTAAATTAAATAATGGATTGTGGTCGAAAGAAGCCGAAGAAGCGTTGATTAAAAAATTCTCATAAAGAGAGGAAGTTATGGATGTAACTAAAAATTATATAGCCATAGACCTTGGTGCATCCAGCGGCAGATTAATTCTTGGTTCTGTTACGGATAACAAAATTTCGCTTGAGGAACTGCACCGGTTTGAAAATGGGCCGATTGAAAATAGCGATTCTTTACAATGGGATTTTGCAAAACTTACCGCTGAAATTGAAGAAGGTTTAAAAAAAGCCGTCAAACGCGCAGGCAAAATTGAATCCATTAGCGTGGATAGCTGGGGAGTCGATTTTGGCCTGTTAGATAGCAACGGTAAATTGCTCGAAAATCCTTATCATTATCGTGATAAACGCACAGATACGATGATGGACGAGGTTTTTTCTATTGTTCCTAAAATACAGGTCTATGAAATAACAGGCATTCAGTTTCTGCAGTTCAATTCGATATATCAGTTGATGGCATTAAAGCTCCAGCGGCCTCAATTACTCGAAAAAACAGATAAAATACTTTTTATGGCCGACCTTGTCGCTAATCATTTATGCGGTGAGATTTTCAGCGAATACACTCTTGCCAGCACTTCGCAGTTGGCAGATATGAAAAAGAGCGTATGGTCGGAAGAATTATTTGAAAAACTTTCTTTGCCGTTGAAAATTATGCCGAAAATTGTTCAGCCCGGCAGTGTGGTCGGCAAATTAAAGAAACAAATCGCCGAAAAAATTGGCAGCGAACAAATTCCGATTGTCGCGACCGGTTCGCACGACACTGCTTGTGCGGTAGCGTCTGTCCCTGCGGCAAATGGTAATAATTGGGCATATTTATCCAGCGGAACGTGGAGCCTTGTAGGGGTTGAAATACCGAAACCGCTAATAAATGAAAACACATACAAATACCAGTTCACAAATGAAGGCGGCGCATATAACACAATCAGGCTTTTAAAAAATATAATGGGATTGTGGCTGATTCAGGAGTGCAGAAGAAACTGGAATCAGCAGGGTGAAAAACTCTCATTTTCAACTTTGGCGGCAATGGCAGAAAAATCAGAGCCATTCGAAGCAGTCATAAATCCGAATGATACAAGATTTCTTTCGCCTTGCGATATGCCCGCGGTGATAAATGATTACCTTGTGGAAAAAGGCTTTGATAAAACGAATGATAAAGGTCAGTTGATAAGAATCATAATTGAAAGCCTGGCTTTTTATTATCGAAAAGTCATCGATATACTGGAAGAAATAACAGGCAATAAAATTGAAGTGCTTCATCTTGTCGGCGGCGGAATTCAAAATGAACTGCTTTGTCAATTCACGGCAAATTCCATCGGCAGAAAAGTTGTTGCAGGGCCTGTTGAAGCGACCGCGATGGGCAATATTATGATTCAGGCAATTACCGCCGGTCAGATAAAAAATATTTCGGAAGGACGAAAAATAATCGGCGATTCGGTTGATTTAAAAGTTTATCAGCCCATCGAACACGAAGTTTGGAATAAAAAATATCAACAGGTAAAAAATATTTTCGATTTTTAATTATGAATACTAAATTTACAAATATGCACTTTCATACGCATTATTCGTTTAATGCGGAAGGTTATAGTCCGGCGGAAATTGCTTCACTGGCAAAAAAAGCGAACCTCGCGGCAGCAGGTATTGTCGATTTCGATGTCCTTGATGGCATTGACGAATTTTTTGAAAACGCAAATAAGGAGAATTTGAAAGCCTGCGGCGGAATTGAAACACGCGTTTATGTTCCCGAATTCGCAGAGTTTGTTATAAATTCGCCGGGTGAGCCTGGAATAGCGTATCATATGGGTACGGGCATCCCGACAGGGCAAACAACTTCGCAGCAGAAAAAGTTTTTAGAAAAACTCGGCTCTATCGCAAAAAACAGAAATCTAGAAGTAATCAAACGCGTAAACGAATACTTGAACCCCGTTTGTATTGACTTTGAGAAAGATGTCCAGCCTTTAACACCAAAAGGTAATGTTACTGAAAGGCATATTTGCGTTGCATATGCTGATAAATCTCAAAAAGTTTTTTCTGACAAAGAAAATCTAATCGCTTTTTGGAAAGAGAAGATTGGTTTTGAAAATCTTTCCGACAGAGTTGCGTTCCTAAATGCTATAAGGGCAAAAACAATGAAACGCGGCGGAGCCGGTTATGTTCAGCCAGATAGCAAATCATTTCCCACAATGCAGGAAATGAATGAATTCGTTATTTCTATCGGCGGTATTCCAACTCTTGCCTGGCTTGATGGTACAACCGAAGGCGAGAAACGCATAGAAGAGCTTATGCAGATTGCGATCTCTGCCGGTGTCGAAGCGGTCAATATTATTCCAGATAGAAATTACACACCCGGTTTAGGCGCAAAAGATACAAAGAAGGAAAATCTTTATAAGTTTGTGGAAATATGCAAAGGTTTGGAATTGCCGATTATAGCCGGTACGGAAATGAACAGCCCGGGCCAGAAATTCGTCGATAATTTTGAAAGTGATGAATTGAAGCAGCTCACAGATATTTTTTATAATGGCGCTTTGATTATTTATGGACACACAGTTCTGCAAAGACAATGCGGTTTGGGATACAAAAGCGATTGGGCTAAAAATAATTTTGAAAACAGGTCGGATAAAAATAAATTTTTTGCCGAAGTGGGTCAAAATATAGAACCATCAACAGAAAATATTTTAAAAGAGTTTAATGCTAAATCGCTGCCTGAACGAATAATTCAAAAAATAAGGAAATAAAATGAAGAACATGGAAAGAGCCTATAATATCGCGAAAGATGCTTATGCTAAAATCGGGGTAGATACAGAATTGGCGATGAAAAAGTTGTCGAAAATACCTGTGTCGCTTCATTGCTGGCAAGGCGACGATGTCGGCGGTTTTGAAAATCCTGATGCCGGCCTTGACGGCGGTATTATGGCGACCGGAAATTATCCAGGCAAGGCGCGTAATCCCGAACAATTAAGGATGGATCTTGATAAAGCATTAAGTTTGATACCCGGAAAGCATAGATTGAATCTTCACGCTATTTACGGCGAGTTCAAAGGTAAAAAAGTTGACAGGGATGAAATTGCTCCCGAACATTTTTCAAATTGGATCGCGTGGGCAAAATCTAAAAAGATGGGGCTTGATTTTAATCCAACTTTCTTTTCACATCCAAACGCTGCAAGCGGTTTTACGCTATCCAGCAGCAATGAGAAAATTAGAAAATTCTGGGTTCGCCATTGTAAAGCCTCCCGAAAAATCGCTGAAGTTATGGGAAAAAAACTTGGCAGCACAGTTGTAACCAATATATGGATTCCAGACGGCTATAAGGACATTCCTGTTGATCGTAAAAAACCGCGTGAGACATTAAAAAAATCTCTTGATGAAATTTTTGAGCAGAAAATAAATCCGAAATATAATTTAGACGCTGTCGAATGCAAATTATTCGGTATAGGTTCAGAAAGCTGTGTTGTCGGCTCGCACGAGTTTTATATGGGTTATGCTGTGGCGAACAAAAAATTGCTTTGTCTTGATGCTGGGCATTTCCATCCGACTGAAGTAATTTCCGATAAAATTTCTTCAGCTTTGACATTCCTCGATGAGATACTTCTGCACGTTTCTCGACCGGTTCGCTGGGATAGCGACCATGTGGTTATTCTTAATGATGAGCTTAATGCTATCGCCCAGGAAATTATAAGAGGCAATTATCTTGATAGGGTGCATATTGGTTTGGACTTTTTTGATGCAAGCATTAATAGAATTGCCGCTTGGGTAATTGGAACTCGCTGTATGATCAAGGCTTTGTTGATGGCTTTGCTCGAACCGATTTCCGCATTGAAAAAAATTGAACAATCAGGCGATTTTACCAGCCGACTCGCGATATTGGAAGAATTGAAGACAATGCCATTTGGAGCGATCTGGGATTATTATTGTATGAAATCGTCAGTCCCTGTTGGAATGAGTTGGCTCAACGATGTTAAAAAATATGAAGATGATGTATTAAGCAAAAGATAATTTTAGGATAATTAGTAATGGATAAATGTTTAAAAGAACTTATTGAGATTTCAAATAATGTCGGCAGTGATTTAACTCTTATACAAGGCGGAGGCGGAAATACATCTGTTAAAACCGGTGATGGCAAATATATGTATATCAAAGCCAGCGGCACAGCTCTTAAAGATATGACCCAAGAAAAAGGCTGGCGAAAAATCGATATTGAAAGAACGATTTCAATATTAGATGACAAAATGCTTTCAACTCTTGATTCAGATTCAAGAGAAGCCGAGGTAGTTCATCGTCTGAATATTTCATGTGTTGATGGTTTAAAAAATGCCGGCAGGCCAAGCGTTGAAGCGCATTTGCACGCAATGCTCAATAAGTATGTTATACATTTGCATCCTAATATGGTGGGGGCGTATGTCAGTGCAAAAAATGGATTGCCAATGCTGCAAAAACTTTTTGCCAATGAGAAGAAACATTTTCTGTGGATCGAATATGCTGATCCGGGCCTTACTCTAGCTCGCAAAGTTTCAGCACTTATTTCCGAATATGTTGATAAATATGGCACAAAGCCCGAAATTTTATTCCTTGAAAAGCACGGCATTTTTATCTCAACAGCTAGTTATGACGCTGCATTGAAATTAGTTGATAAGGTTAAGAAAATCTGCGGCCGGAAGCTGAAACAAACTCCGAAAGTAAAAATTAAAGCTATTGACAATGAAATTATAAACTCCGCTAAATCAGCGATTCGTAAGGCCTATTTTAACGCTACTGGTCAATACGTGATGGTCTCGCATTTTGTTGACCGGCAAATTTCTTCTTTTATGCAGCGTAAAGACGCGGGCAAACTTTTAGCGTATGAAGCTCTTTCACCTGATGAAATAGTATATACAAACGGGCCCGCGTTATGGATTGAAAAAACAGATTCTAAATATATCGAAGCCAAACTTACAAAGCAGATAGCCAAGGAAAGTAAGCCTTCTTTGGCATTTCTTGTTAAGGGATTAGGTTTGTTTGTTGTTGGAAATTATTCGCTTTTGAACACGACAAAGGACATTGTAAAAAGTTCATTGTTTATTCGTGTTTGTGCTGCATCGATGGGCGGCATTAATCCGCTAAATACCCGCCAGCGTAATTTCATTAAAAATTGGGAATCCGAATCTTTTAGAAAATCCATCTTATCTGGCGGCGCGGGAAATCAATTACAAAATAGAAATGCGATTGTAACAGGCGCTGGTAGTGGCTTAGGCAGAGGCCTCGCAATCGGACTAGCACGAGCCGGAGCTAATGTTGCACTTGCCGATATCGATGAAAATGCAGCAAAAGAAACAGCGGCAATGATTAAAGCACAACTGCCAACTATTTCAACAATGGTGGTGCCTTGCGATGTTACAAATGCCGATTCAGTTTCAAGCGGCTTCGATAAGTTAATGATAAATTGGGGCGGGTTAGATATTCTTGTCAATGCGGCAGGGGTTGCACCTGCTTTCAGTTTGACGGATTTGCCTGTCAATAAATGGCGTTTCGCGCTTGAAGTAAATCTTACCGGATATTTCCTGATGGCACAAAAGGCCGCTCAAATAATGATCAAGCAGGGGATGGGCGGAAGCATTATAAATCTAAGCTCGAAATCAGGTATTGACCCAAGCAAAAATAACACGCCATACAACGCTACAAAGTCGGGCGAACTTCACATGGCTCGCGGTTGGGCAATGGAACTTGGCCAACATAACATCAGAGTCAATTCTGTTTGCCCCGGCAATGTTTTTGAAGGCTCAAAAATTTGGAATCCAGAATATATTAAGGTCTGCGCCAAAAAGTATGGCATAAAACCAGAAGAAGTCATACCATATTATGTCAGCAAAACAATGCTTGGCAAAGAAATCAAAGGTCAGGACATCGCCGATACAGTCGTTTTCCTTGTTTCTGATAAGGCAAGAATGATAACGGCTCAAACAATCGTCGTCGACGCCGGCCAAGCGATGGTAAGATAACTCTTTATTGAGTAAGTATTTAAGAAGTTATTCTTTGTGCGGTTATAAAATATGATTGACATTTCAAGACACCTGTTATAGTATGTCCAACCTTGTCTAATTCATAAGATAGGTTTATCAGTGCAATTGACAGTACGAGATGTTGCTAAGTTATTAGCGGTTAGCGAAAAAACGGTATATCGTTGGCTTGACCAGCAGACTCTCCCTGCGTACAAAGTCAACAATCAGTATAGATTTAACCGTGCTGAATTGCTTGAATGGGCAATGGCAAACCGCATCAATGTTTCAAAAGAACTTTTCAGCGAGCCGGAATCTGTCGGCGTTCGGCTGCAAGGCATTGGAGAGGCCATAAAAACCGGCGGCATTTATTATCGTGTTGCAGGAAAAGATAAAGTCTCGGCTTTAAAGTCGATCGTTGAATTGTTGCAATTACCCCCCGAAGTCGACAAGGAGTTTCTGTTTAATGTCCTTCTTGCGCG
>Ga0154577_1119_pt3 | contig 18278 bp, 16 predicted proteins | sample RifGroF2_FD_116006 | JGI IMG/M metagenome (GOLD analysis project Ga0154577, IMG submission 116006) | Planctomycetes bacterium GWF2_42_9
AAGTAACAAAAGAATTGGACGGTCAGGGTTATGTTTTCTGGGGTGGCCGAGAGGGTTATGACACGCTTTTGAATACGGATATGGGTAGGGAGCTTGATCATCTGGCGATGCTTTTGAAAATGTCGGTTGAATACAAAAAGAAAATCGGATTTGGCGGGCAGCTTTTGATCGAGCCAAAACCGAAAGAGCCTACGAAGCATCAGTATGATTTCGATGCGGGCAACTGTATCGCGTTTTTGCGGAAATATGATTTGCTGGAACATTTCAAGATGAATATAGAAGCTAATCATGCGACTTTGGCAGGGCATACATTTGAACACGAATTGGCGTTGAGCGCAGCTAATGGTGTTCTCGGCAGCGTTGACGCTAATCGCGGCGATCTTCTGCTCGGTTGGGATACAGACCAGTTTCCGACGAATATTTACGACACGACAATGGCAATGTATATTATTCTCAAGGCGGGAGGCTTTACGACAGGCGGCCTGAACTTTGATGCCAAAGTGCGCAGGCAATCGATTGACGCAGAGGATTTATTCTATGCTCATATTGGCGCGATGGATGCATTTGCTCGCGGCCTTAAAAATGCGGCGAAGATGCTCGAAGACGGAGTGTTTGAGGCTGAAATAAAGGAACGTTACGCCGGCTGGGATGGCGAATTTGGGAAAAAGATAGAAAAGGGTCAGGCGACTTTTGAAGATATGGAAAAATATATTCTCAAAAATGGAGAGCCGAAGATTCGAAGCGGCAGACAGGAAATGCTTGAAAATATATTGAATGATTATTTGGAGTAAAGAATCTGTCAGATTCATTTCAGCACAGGAAACGACTAAGCCTAAATGCTACAAATTTAAAAAACGGAGAGGGCGAGATTCTTTCGGGCTTTCAGCCCTTCAAGGCAACGCTTCGCTTTTGTCGAACTCGCTTGAATGCTGCGCATTTAGAGTTCTCATCTCGCCTTAAAAATCAGTGCCTACGGCATTGACATCTTTTTAACTACGATTTATGTCTTGAAAATTATAACGGAGAGGGCGAGATTCGAACTCGCGGTACGCGGTAAAGCGTACACTGGTTTTCGAAACCAGCTCGATCAGCCGCTCCGACACCTCTCCGAACTTCAAGGTTAAATTTAACCTTAAAACAAATATTTTGCAAGAATTATTGAGAAAAGCAAAAAAACAAAAGAATTTCCTACTCTTTTTTCAATAATTATCTTCTTGAGAAGGAATTATAAACTATTATAATTTATCATTCCTTATTTAAAGAGAGCAAAATGAAACTTATTAAGTCAGATATAAAAAATTGTTATGCGATAGCAGTAGTTTGTCTGTTTTTTGCGGCTTTTGGTTACTCGGCCGGCCAGGGAGGCACTGATAATCTGCCGGCGGCTACTGCATTTGTTGAATCGCGGATGGAAAAATCATTTGAAATGGGAAATTCGCTGATAAGCGCGAAAATAATTTCCGTTTATTCCCTCGGCGGTGAAAAACATCACAGGCGAAAAAATTACTATTATTATACCGCAGAAATCAAACCAATAATTGCCGGCGATATGGTTGAAAAGGATTTTGATGAGTCTGTCGAACTGACTGTTGGTTCGTATACCGGCAGTTTGCTCAAGCCGGGAAAGACTTATGCCATTTTTGCATATAAAGATAGTTTGAATGGTTTTTACTGGGCTGACAAAGATGATTTTGTCGAATTGACAAAAGGAAATACAAAAGCTGTGAGGGAAATGGCCGAAAAAGTTTATTCTAAAACGCAGATTTTCAAGTTTCGGCAAAGCAGCGAAAAACAAGAAGTGAAACTGCCGGAGTTGCCGCAGGAAATTGCAGCGGCCTGCGAACAATTCAAAGCGAATCCTGAAAACAGGACGAGATTTGCAGAAGTGATTTATGAATCGCAATTAGGATCGCGGAAAGATAACAATGTTGAGCAGAAACGGATTACATATTTAAGGCCGGAGATCATTTTATCGCGTGATCAGATAGTTGCGCTGTTGGGTGAGCCGACAATAAAGTGGGGTTGGACGTATAAATGGTACTGCGGGCAGGAAGAAGTACCGGGGCTTACGGGGCAGGTTGGTGTGCTTACGGTTGTTTTCGATAAGGAATACAACGATACGGTATTAGTGTATGCACGTGAAGATAAATTAAAGTGGGTGAATTAAAATTTATATTTAAGATTTGAAATTTGAGATTTCAGATTTATTGCGGTTGAACCGGGAGGTCGATTTCCCAGCCGCCGCCGAGGGCTTTATAGAGTGCGACTAGATTATCGGTAAGCACAACTCTGCTGGCGGCAAATTCGTCCTCGGCGATGAATAAATTTTGCTCGGCAACCAGTACACTTAAAAAATCGCCGATGCCTTTGCTGTATAAATCTTTTGCCAATGAGACTGAACTGCGGTTTGCTGCTACGGCCTGGGCGAGTGAGTCATATCGAATTCTTTCATTGGTATATGCAATGAGAGAATTTTCAACATCCTGAAACGCAAGCAATATTGTTTGTTGATATGCGACAAGAGCCTGACGCTGGAGCGAGTTTGCGATTTTTATATCTGCGAAGACGTGGCCAAAATCCAGCAGCCGCCAACTGACTTGAGGGCCTATCGACCAGTATCCTGAATCATTTTTGAACCATGTATCCTTTTTTAAACTTTCATAGCCCGCGGTTCCGGTGAGTGAAAATTTCGGGAAAATTTCAGCGACGGCAACTCCGATGTTCGCGGTTGCCTGTGCAAGCTGACGTTCAGCGCGGCGAATATCGGGGCGGCGGCGAAGAAGTTCTGACGGCAGGCCCACAGGAATTTCTGGCGGAGTTGGCGGAATCGTTTTGTTGTTTTCCAGTTCATCGAGAAGCTGGGCAGGATGAAGGCCGAGCAGAACAGCTAATTGATACGCGTTTTGACGCGCGGCGGTTGCGGTTGTCGGCAGTTGTGCTTTTGAGAATGCCAGTTGTGCGGCGGCCTGTTCGACATCGAGCTGGCTATTTATGCCCGCGTTGAAAAGCGATTTTGTAAGTTCAAGAGTGTCGGATTGAACGAGGATATTATCTTGCAGGGCTTTGAGACGCTGCTGGTTGCCGCGAAATTCGACATAATTGCGTGCGATTTCTGAAATGACGGATAGAAGCACATCGCGAACATCTTCCTGTGCGGCTGCGACGCCGGCGTTTGCGGCCTGGAGTGCGCGACGGCTGCCGCCGAAAATATCGATTTCCCAACTTGCGTCAAAACCTGTGTCGTAAAAATTATAGCGTGTGCGCTGGATGGGAAATAATTGCGAGCGGTGCCCGATTTGCTGACGTGTAATGCGTGCGAAGATATTTACGACAGGCGCAAAATCCCAAACTGCGCCGCTGCGGATAGCTCTTGCCTGCTGCAAACGTTCCATCGCTAAACGTACATCCAGATTTGTGCCAATGGCACGCTGGATATACGAATCAAGCTGCGGGTCGTCGAAAGTTCTCCACCATTCTGTATTAATTTTTCTTTGTGTAATAGAACTTTTTGGTGTGATGTTCCATTTAGCGGGCGAATTGATGTCGGGCGTTTGATAATTAGGGCCGACAGTGCAACCGATGAAAAATAAAAGCGGAATGAAAAGCAGTATGAGTTTCATTTGGTTATTCTTTCATCGTGGCCTGGCGCTTGGATATAAATATCCATTAATTGGCCGACATAAATCGGCAAATTATTTGCTTCGATACTATAGATTACTTGCAGGACGCGAGTATCGACACGTTCGGTGCTTTGGCCTGTGAGGTTTGTTTTTGGTATCACATACGGTTCGAAGCGGACGAATTTCAAAGATGTGCTTATGCTGCGATTGCCGCGGACATACGCGATAGCGGGGGCATTTGCACGTACACGCCAGGCATCATTTTCATCGATATCAATTCTAATGTTCATAGGGTTGATATTGCCAAGCAGAATCAGCGGTTGATTAAGAACGCCTGTTTGCGCATATTCGCCGAGACGTATTTTTAGCTGTAATATATTACCATCTACAGGGGCGCGGACAGTGAGCAGTTCGAGTGTAGTTTGAATTGAATTTACTTCGGCTTGAGCCTGCTCAAGATTTGCGTAGGCAGATTTTTCATTATAACGGCGGTTTGTAATTTCCTGAACACTTAACGCGCGTTTGTCTGTCAGATTTTCGGCAAAGTCAAGTTGATTTTTCGCGTTGGCGTGTTGTGCTTTGGCGACTTCGACGGCGGCTTGCGCGACAGCTAATTGAGCGCGTGTGGAGCGGTCATCGATTAAAAAAAGCGGATCGCCTGCTTTGACTTTTGTGCCTTTATCAACATAAATTTTTGCAACGATACCTGCGATATGTGTGCCGATGGAAATATTTTCAGTATTTGATTCGACAATTCCGGCGCCGGAAACGAAAGTTTTCCAGGGAGATTGCGAGGGCTGATCTACGGGCTGTGCGGGCGGAACTTTTTTGCTGCCCATAACAACCATCAGCACACCAAGGCCAACGCCAACAGCAGCAAGAACGGGAAGTATATATTTGCGAATCATCTTTTAAGCAACCTCTAAGTTTTTCCTGATTTGTTATTTTTGTTCATTTCATCGGCGGAATTAAAAACACCTGTAATATAGCCGTCATCCATTCGCGCGATATTATCCGCGAATTCGAAAATACGCGCATCGTGTGTTACGACGATTAAGGCGCGGTTATGCTGGAGCGTTAGATTGCGCAAAAGTTCCATAATTGTTCGGCCTGTTTCGTGGTCTAGTGCACCGTGGGTTCATCGCAAACTATCAGACGCGGATTGTGAATCATCGCGCGAGCTATTGCGACACGCTGCTGCTGACCGCCTGATAAATCCTGCGGATACGAATTTATCATACGTTGGTCAAAACCAACTTTTGTTAAAATTGCGTTTGCCTGCCCGATAGCATCATTCCACTTTGCGCCAAATATGAGCAAAGGGATTGCGGTGTTTTCGGCTGCGGTTAAAGTTGGTATCAAATTAAAAGCCTGGAAAACAAAGCCGATGGTTTGGCCGCGAAAATGAGTTTTTTGACGGTTATTCATAACCTTCAAATCATTATCAAAGACAATGCAAGTTCCTGCGGTTTGATCAAGAATCCCTGCGATGACAGAAATAAGGGTAGTTTTGCCGGAGCCTGAAGGGCCTACGACCATTACGAGTTTTCCTGCCGGGACTTCAAGGTCTATACCGCGGAGTGCCTGTACGGCGGCTGGGCCTGTGCCGTAAGTTTTTTTCAGGCTCGTGCATTTGACAGCGATAGCAGGTTGATTTGCCATACTTTAACTTTTAAACACAATAGCAGGTTCAAGTTTTATAACTTTATGAATGCTGACAAGAGCCGAGCCGCCGCAAATTAAAATTATAGCAGCGGCACTGAAGAGCATTAATTGCCAGGGCATTAAAAAAGATAATTCAGTTTTTTTTGTCAGCAGGCCGAACAGCGAAGCGATACCGACGCCGAGACCATAACCAATAGTTCCAACAATGAGCGATTGCAGAATAATCATCGAGAGCAAGAGTTTGTTTGTTGCGCCCATTGCTTTGAATGTTCCGAAGAACCGCAGGTTATCCAAAGTAAAACTGTAAAAAGTTTGGCCTGCGATAGCTGTTCCGACTATGAAACCAAGAATAACAGACATACCGAAATTTATGGGAATGCCGGTGAATTTCATAAAATATTCTACTGTAACGTCTTTGAACTGCTCGGTAGTACGTGCGGCAAGACCTGTTTTTTCAGCGATTCGATTGCAGACGATTTGCAGGTCTTCGCCTGGTTTTGCTTTGACGCAGATAAATGACAGAAGCTTGCGTTCCTGCGGAGCGAAAGTTGTTGCGCGGGTGTATGTCATATAGACAACGGGCTGTGATTGGAAGGTACGTGTTACATCGCAGATGCCGACGACAACGGCGCGATGATCGTTGAGTTCCATACGATCGCCGACTTTCATTGGGATTTTTGTGCCGTCGGGTAAAACTCTGGCGAGTTTGTCTTTTGCGCCGACAGCATTGATAATTACAGCGTCGGCAATGCGTAAATCGACAAGCGAACCTTCAAGCATTTTAGGCGGCCCACCTATAAGGGTTGAATCATCGATACCGATTACGTTGCAGGTTTGAAAATTTCCGGAATCCATACGCGCGCGAATCAAACCTTTATATAGAGGAACAGCCCACATAATGCCTTCAACGCTTCGGACACGATAAAGGTCGGTATCCTGCATAGGTTTTATGTCGTCAATGAACTGCACCTTTTCATCCATAACCCAGATGTCTGGCAGGCCGGTATCGCGAAGAAATCCATAGGTTCGGCTCATAATGCCGACAAAAATTGCCGATTGCTGCGTAATTAGTAGTGATGCGAAAGTCAGGCCGACAAGAATGCCAATATATTTGGCAGTGTCGCCGATCAGCATTTTTATGGCGATGTATTTCATAGATACCTTAAATTACGTAGTTTATCGCCTGCAATTTATAATCCTCACTTTGCAGAGTATTACCGTCATATAAACATCTAATTAAATATCCGAAAACGAATTAAGGCAATTAGACAAATGCCTAAAAGTGCATAAGGGATTTGACTTGAATAAATGACGTTTTCGAATTACACTATTCTGTTCAATAAATTCTTATTTTCAGTATTACTGGAGTCATAATGCATTTAGGACGTATATGGACGTATGTATTGCCGCAGTGGCCAAGGGTTTTAATCCTTTTGATCTCTGTGGTTATAGTAAGTTTCTTCTTCGCGTTTACTTTTCTGGCAGCGATTCCGCTTATGAAGGTAATGATAGCCGAGGAAGGTTTGCACGGATGGATCGATCGCAAAAGCTGTGAATGGCGATATGGTATCAGTTTCGATGTTCCTGAAAACGCGGAAATCATAAATAATCAGGAATTAATGTATGGTTTAAGGATTAAAAAGCTGGAGAAAAAAGGGCTTGCTGAAAAGGCCGGTTTGAAAGCAAACGATATAATTATTTCAGTAATCGCAGATGCCAACGCCCAGATTGAAGAAAAGCAGACATACAGCTCAATACTTGAAAAAGTCGCGACAACTTCCGGCACGGGTTCAATGGCATTAAATATCAAACGAATGAGCGGTACAGAAGTCAGCGAACAACAAATAATGATGCTGAAAGCGAATGCCGGGTTGTATGATAAAGCGAAATTCGGGGACAGGGCCAGATGGTGGGGCAAGTGGGTTTTATCTGAAAAAGCTGAAAAAATTTCAAATGTTGTTCCCAGAAATGATACCAAAGAAGCAAAAATTCAAGGTGTGAAACTTGTGATTTATGGAATAGCGATAATCACGCTTATTCGCTGCTTTTTTACCTTTATTCAGAAATATTACGGCGCGAAAGTTGTTCAGATCGCGACGGCAAATCTTCGTGAGGAGCTTTTTTCTCACTCGATGAATATGAACGTTGCGTATTTTACTGCGTTTGGCACGAGCGATTCCATAAGCAGGATGATAAGCGATGTAAACGGGATCGGCAAAGGCATCAAAGTGTTTTTGGGCAAAGACCTCCAGGAGCCGATGAAAGCGATATTTCTGGTAGGCACAGCTTTAATGATGAACTACCAGTTGACGTTGCTTTTTATGTTATCTGCACCGGCGGTATTGATCGTGTTTTCCGCATTCGGCAAAAAAATCCGCAAATATTCGCGCAGAACCCTTCAGGGCCACGCTTCGCTTTTAGGTAAATTGCAGGAAGCCATTACGTCTCTTCGTGTCATAAAAGTGTATAACAGGCAAAATTATGAAACTAACCTTTACACCCGTATAAGCAGAGGACAGCTAAAACAAACGCTTCGTCTGGCGAAAGTTGACGCTGCGACAAGACCGCTGCTCGATTTTCTGGGTATGCTGGCGATGACGGTTATGCTGTTTATCGGTATTCGATGGATGGCTAACAATGATATGGATGCGGCTACGTTCTTTTTGATTTTATTTTTGCTGGGAACTGCGGCAGAGTCGGTTCGTAAGACCAGCGATGTCTGGAATCAGATACAGGATTGCAACGCCGCGGCGGACAGAGTATTCCAACTGCTGGATAGCGATGTCGAATATGAAAAATTGAATTCGGTAGAAATTGGGCCAATCAAAAATAAAGTCGAATTCCAGAAAATTGTATTCACATATCCCAAGTACGCGGAGCCGACATTAAGAGATTTAAGCCTGACCGTTAAAGCAGGTGAAACTGTCGCGGTAGTCGGGCCGAATGGTTCAGGTAAGACAACATTAATTAATCTGGTTCCGAGATTTTATAATCCAGACAGCGGCGCAATCCTAATGGACGGCGTTAATATTAAAGATTGCACTTTGAAAAGCCTTCGCAATCAAATCGCGATGGTTACTCAAGATGTCATTACATTCAATGATACCATAGAAGCAAATATCAGGTACGGTAATCTCGATGCGACAATGGATGAAGTAATCACGGCTGCAAAACAGGCTTATGTGCACGAATTTATTGAACCTCTGCCAAATGGCTATAAGACAGTTATAGGCGAACACGGAACAGGTTTCAGCGGCGGACAGCTTCAGCGAATTGTTATCGCAAGGGCGATACTTAAAAATCCTTCGATATTGATTTTTGATGAGGCGATGAGCCAGGTTGACGCAGACAGCGAAGCGAAGATTCAAAAGGTGCTGGAGCAAATAATGAAAGGCAGAACCAGCTTTGTTATAGCGCATCGTTTCAGTACGGTTGTTTCAGCAGACAGGATCGTGGTTATGAATCACGGCCGAATCGCGGCACAGGGAACGCACGAAGAGCTGGTGAAAAATTGCAGTTTGTATAAGAGCCTTTACGAAACGCAATTAATCGGATCATAATTACGGATTTACAGATGCCAAACATAAGCGTTTGCATTCCAACATACAATCGAGAAAAACTTCTCAAACAAACTCTCGATAGTGTTTTTGCGCAGACGTATAAAGATTTTGAAGTTGTAATAGTTGACGACGGTTCGACAGACGGCACAAAACAAATGCTGGAAAACAGCGGCTATAATGTGCGGTACTACTGGCAAAAAAACAGCGGAGATGCGGCTACCAGAAATAAACTTATCAGTCTGGCCGAAGGAAAGTACATTTCTTTTTTGGATTCCGACGATTTACTGTTTCCAGATTCTCTCGAACGATTGGCAGCGGCGATGCCTGCCGGAACAGAAGACACCATCGTGTACGGCCCGTATGTCGCGATTGACGAAAATGGGAAATTGCTTTATAGAAAAAAAAGAAAATTATACAGCGGCAAAATCACATCTCAACTTTTTAACAATATCTTAATACATTCCTGCGGTTCGTTGTTCCCCACAAAAATTCTTCAGGAAGCGGCAGGATTTAATACACTTTATCCTGTCTGTTCGGATTATGATTTGTGGTTAAGGCTTTCATTGAAATGCGATTTTATTGCGGTGAACGAGCCTGTATTTATGCGAAGAAGGCATAGAGGAAATCTTTCAAAGATTTCATTCGAGAACAGGAACATCGAATATCATATTCTGGAAAAATTCTATTACTATGGCGGCGGCAAGGAAATTATTCCGGCCAGAGCAGCTCTCAACAGACTTGGCAAAGAGCAATATAGAGCGGCCAGGAGTTCGATTCAGGAATCAAGAAGACAAACAGCGATTGATTATTTAAAAAGCTCATTAAAAAAACATTTTCAAATAAAAGCGCTAATATGGTTTATAATCGCGAAATTAAAGCTGCATCCCGCTTTATGGATTGGTGATCTTTCAGAGCCGGCGAATGAGAAAGTTCAGTTTAAGAAAAAAAATAAAGAGGTAAAAGATTTAAAAATCGCAATCGATTTTGAGCCGGTTTTTGTGAACAGATATTCAGGCTTTTATACTTTTGGTACAGGTATGCTGAATGGTTTTTCCGCTCTTGAGCAAAGACCGCAACTGATGCTTTTTTATTCGAGAAAATATATAACCGCTGCCAAGGAATATTTAAAATACGAAATTGAAAAATTAACAGAAGAAAAATCTTTATTTTTTAAAAGACGGCATCTTGAGAAATTGTGGCGTTATTTTGATTCTCCTAAACTCGAATATATGATAGGAAATTTTGATGTTTATCATTGTTTTCATCATTTAATGCCGCCGACAAATAATAAACCTCGACTAATGACTGTACACGATTTGCGAAGATACAGGCTGCCTGAACTTTATTCAAAATCAAAACTTGAGTCTTTCGAATACGCTGTTAAAAACGCAGACCATTTTTTGGCGGTTTCACAATCGACTAAAAATGACCTTTGCGAAGTTTTTGGAATTGAACCCAATAGAGTTGATGTAACTGGATTGGCAACAGGTATTGAGCCGTTCGATTATTCCCAGGAAGAAAAAAATAAAAATCTTGTTGAGATGTCGCGGATGCTGGGCCAGAAAATAGATGATTATTTAGTGGTATTCTCATCGCCTGATACGAGAAAAAATCTGATCCGTACGGTCGAAGCGTTCGAGCAATCGCAAAAATCCATACCGGATAATCTTAAATTGATTCTTTTGGGGCAGCTTCCAAAACGCGAAAAAGAATTTATAAGTAGATTATCCGCAAACAAATATAAAAATGTTGTCTGCTCTGGTGCGATTGATGACCTTAAGCCTTGGCTTGGCTGCGCAAAAGGGTTAATCTTCGCTAGTCTCTATGAAGGGTTTGGAATTCCTATTCTTGAAGCGTTCAGTTGCGGTGCGCCCGTGATTACGTCTAATGTGTCGTCTATGCCGGAGGTTGGCGGCGATGCGGCCTTGTATGTCGATCCTTATGATGTCGATTCAATCAGCGATTCGATTGTACAAATGGTAAACGATGCTAAGTTAAGAGAAAAACTTAGAACGGCAGGGAAGGAAAGAATAAAAGAGTTTACGTGGAAGAAGACAGCGGAGAATATTCTAGAGGTTTATAAAAAACTGGCGGGAATTTAATTTCAAATTGGTTTAACAGTCGATTTTGCGAGCAATTCTTTTAATTTTGTCATAATAAGTTCCGGCGTGAGCATATCTTTGCATACAGGTTTGTCGCAGGGTTTTTCAAGCCAGCAGGGGGCACAAGGCAAATCGGTTGTGATGTTAATATTGCTTGGATAGCAGAAAACTCTGGTGTCTTCAGCGCCGCCGACAATTACTATAGCGGGAGTGCTGACGGCCGTTGCGAGATGTATTATCCCGCCTTCGTGCGAAATTACAGCATCGCAATGGCGCAATAATGAAGCGGTTTTGCGAAAACCCAGATTCCGCCAATCACGTGCGCCTTCGAGCAGCGGGCCTTCTCTTTTATCGCCGACCTGAAGGGTGGTAATGTTTTCCTTCTTCAAAAGAGCGGCAAACTGATGCCATTTTTCAATCTCATAAAATTTATTCGGAATTTTGGTTGTGATTTTGCCGGATGGTGCTATGGCGACCAACGGCCGCGGCAGGCGTGAAATCCGCCATTTGCGGTATCTTAATTCACGGGCGGTAAGGTAGATTCTTGGTTTATATATTCTGTTTTTGACATTTATACCTGTCAAATCGTACATTCTGTCTATCATATGCCGGGGATTGGGATCATTGCGAAAATCGGCAAAGCTGTACTCTGTAAGCGGAATTGCACGCTGATAAAGCGAAGGATTTTTCTCCATTACCAAACGTGCATCATAGCAGGCGGTAATCTCTGGATTATTTTCGAAAATTTCCGACCGGCGTTTGGTCAAAACAAAGATTCGCATATCTGGATATTCGGCTTTTATGCCTGCAAAGACAGCCGAGGCCATAAGATTATCGCCGAATCCGTGGCCGATCGAAACATATAAGGCTTTACCTGCGTTTTCTGTAAATTCTGCCATTAATTTTCCTTGGAGGGCGGTATTTTACATTGCCGGGGTTTGGAAATCAATAGATTAGATAACTATAGGTAATTTCGAGTTTTAGCCCTATAATAATATTGACAAAATAGGCAGGATTGCACTATATTGAAAATAACCGGTGTTTTAAATGGATTTCATCATACTAACGCAAAGGACTGTGTAAATGCACCAGTGCAGAATATGCAAAGGCAGTTACGAATCATTCATATCTTTTGGAAAAATGCCAATCGCCAACGGTTTTTTAAGGAGTGAGGAGTTCGGCAAAGAATATTTTTTCGAGCTTGCAACAGGCTTTTGCCCGAAGTGCGGGATGGTTCAACTGATCGATCAGCCGAACCGTGATATGATGTTTCACGAGAATTACGCGTTCTTTTCTTCCACATCTTCATTTATGAAGCAGCATTTCAAGGAATTTGCCGAACTGATTATGCAGGATATTCGGCAAAAATCACATCCGTTTGTAATGGAGATCGGCAGTAATGACGGAATAATGCTGCAAAATTTTGCCAAAGCGAAAATTCGTCATTTGGGCATAGAACCGTCAGCGAATGTCGCGAAAGTCGCGATTGAAAACGGCATAGATACGATCTCGGAATTTTTTGATGAACAACTCGCGGAAAAAATTAAGGCCAAGTACGGACAGGCCGATGCGATAGTCGCCGCTAATGTTATGTGTCATATTCCGACAATCCATTCGGTTGTAGAAGGTTATAGAATCCTTTTAAAGCCGGATGGGATTATAATGTTCGAGGACCCGTATCTTGGCGATATAATTGAAAATACTCTGTACGACCAAATTTATGATGAACATGTATTTTTATTTTCCGTCGCGTCGATTGGATATTTATTCGGCGAACACGGAATGGAAATTGTCGATGTCATCCCGCAGACTACTCACGGCGGATCGATGCGGTATGTAATTGCTCATAAAGGCGCGAGGAAAATTTCGCAGCGTGTTATTGATCAGCAAGAGAAAGAAAAACAGCTTGGTTTGCATCTGCCGCAGACTTATATGCAGTTCAGGAAAAATGTTGAAAATTCGCGCGACGAGTTGGTTCAACTGCTTAAAGATATTAAGAAACAGGGAAAGCGAGTTGTTGGTTATGCCGCGACGAGCAAAAGCACGACAATAAATAATTATTGCGGTATAACATCGGAGCTGGTGGAATATATCAGCGATACGACGCCGATAAAGCAGGGCAAATTCAGTCCCGGTACGCACATACCTGTAAAGGCTTATGAGAATTTTAAAAACAATTATCCGGAATACGCCTTGCTCTATGCGTATAATCATTCCAAAGAAATAATGGCCAAAGAACAGGATTTTATGGCCAAAGGCGGTAAATGGATCACTTATGTTCCTAAAGTCGGGGTGCTGGGATGATTCTTTGCAGCAATCCCGCTTTTCAATATCAATCTTATGAAAAAGAGATTGATGACGCGGTAAAACGTGTCTTAAAAAGCGGCTGGTTCATTCTCGGCAAAGAAGTCAAATCATTTGAAGATGAATTCGCGAAATATATCGGCGTAAATTTTGCCAAAGGCGTTGGCAGCGGTACAGATGCGATTATGCTGGCGCTTAAAGCCCTGCGAATCGGAACAGGCGATGAAGTGATCACGGTTTCGCATACCGCAGTCGCGACAGTCGCGGCAATTGAAATGACCGGCGCAAAAGCGGTGATGGCGGATATCGATGAAGAGTTTTATACGCTTGACCCGGCGAAGATTGAAGCGGCGATAACTGAACGCACTAAAGCGATAGTCGTTGTTCATCTTTACGGCCAGAGTGCGGATTTGGATGCGGTGATGCAAATCGCGAAGAAATATAAGCTGCGTGTCGTTGAGGATTGTGCGCAGGCTCATGGCGCGATGTATAAAAATAAACGGGTTGGTTCAATCGGCGATGTTGGATGTTTCAGTTTTTATCCAACGAAAAATCTTGGCGCTCTCGGCGATGGCGGAATGGTTGTTGCCAATGATGCTGAACTGGCAGAGCGGGTTGAAATGCTTCGGCAATATGGCTGGAAACAGCGATATATCAGTGAGTTTGCCGGCGTAAACAGCAGGCTTGATGAATTGCAGGCGGCAATCTTGCGGGTAAAAATTTCGCATCTCGATGCGGATAATGCCAAGCGAATGCGGATTGCTGAAATGTATGATAAACAGCTTTGCGGAACGGATTTGATCCTGCCAAAGAAAAGAAAAGACTGCTCGCACGTATATCATTTGTATGTTGTGCGGATGAAAAAACGTGATGAGTTGATGCAGTATATGAAAGATAGAGAAATTATGGCGGCAATTCATTATCCTTTGCCTGTGCATTTGCAGCCTGCTTATAAGAACGGTCAGAAACTTGAAGTAACAGAAAAAATCGCTAAAGAAATTTTGTCTTTGCCGATGTATCCCGAACTAGGCGATGCAGAGGCACAAAAAACGATTGATGTTATAAAGGAATTCTGTAAATAAGTTTCAAATGGAATTATTTGTATGATAGACGACATTGTAATAAAAAAATTGGTAACGCATTCTGACAACAGAGGGTTTTTCAGAGAAATTATACGTTAGACAGATGATTTTTTCGTAGCAGGTTTCGCTCAATGGAGTCATTCGCTGATGTATGACGGTGTTATTAAGGCGTGGCATTGGCACAAGAAGCAAACCGATTACTGGTATGTTTGCACGGGCGTAATGAGAGTCGGCTTGTGTGATATGCGAGAAAATTCCAAGACGTATAAGCAGACGATGGATTTTCTGATGGGCGATCATCAGGATTCGCAGGTATTAGCGATTCCGCCGGGCATTGCTCACGGCTGCAAAACAATACAGGGGCCTGTGAATTTATTGTACATTACTTCCCAAATATATGACCCGAAGGACGAATTAAGGATTGCGTATAACGATCCTTCGATAAATTTTGACTGGCTCAAAGACAGGGAGATACAATAATTTATGGTCAATGAAAAAATCCGACAGTTTTGGGATGAGCGAGCCGGCCTGGGAGGGATAGCGGGGTCAAATGATTTTCTTTTGAAAAATCTTGAACTTGATTTGCTGCGGAAAAGAATACCTGAAAACGCGAAAATACTTGATGTCGGTTGCGGAAACGGTCAAACGCTGATCACTTTAATAAAAGAGAAAAATTGCACCGGCGTTGGAGTGGATTTTTCGCCGAAGATGGTTGAGCTTGCAAAAAATAGTGCCGCACAGGAAAATTTAGATGCTAAATTGAAGTTTGTGGAAGGCTCTTTGGAAGAAATTCCTGATGTTGGTTTGTTTGATTGCATAATTACCGAACGAAGCCTGATCAATCTTGATAGTGAAGAAAAACAATACAAGGCTTTTCTTGGAATAATGAACCATCTAAAGAATAACGGCCGGTATTATATGCTGGAAAGCTGCATTGACGGCCTTGAGCGGACAAATGAGCTTCGAGTATCGCTTGGTTTGGAGCCAATGTCGGCGCCGTGGCATAATTTATTTTTCCGTGAAGATGCGGTAGCGAAATGGGCGAGTAAAAATTATTTTCTTGAAGAGTTGTATCATTTTTCAAGCACGTATCATTTATTGAGCAGAGTAGTCTATGCCAAACTTGCCGCGGATAAAAACGAAGAACTGCGATACGATTCGGATATAAATCTTATATCGTGCAAATTGCCGCCGATAGGAAATTATGGTCCGGCGAAATTATGGCAGTGGCGGAAATGCGAGTAATAATTAAAGAAAGACATAAATGATGGATAGAATATATATGGCGGGGCCGTCGATAACGGAACTGGAAATCAAAACAGTCGAAGACGCGATGCGTAACGGCTGGTATGAACACGCTTACGATTACTGCGAAAAATTTCAAAACGAATTTGCGGCCTATCATAATCGCAAATACGGAATAATGACGCCGAACTGTACGACAGCAATTCATCTTTTGCTCTCAGGTTTGGGCGTAAAAGAGGGCGATGAAGTGATAATGCCTGAATGCACGTGGATTGCCAGCGGAGCAGGTATAAGCTATTTAAAAGCTACGCCGGTATTTTGTGATATTGACCCTGTAAACTGGTGCATTGATCCGAAATCCGTCGAGCAAAGGATCACTTCCAAAACAAAAGCAATTATCGCAGTTGATTTATTTGGCAATATGCCCGATATGGATGCGCTTGCTTCTGTCGCGAAAAAACATAATATCCCATTGATTGAAGATGCCGCCGAAGCTGTGGGTTCTTCATATAAAGGAATCCGAGCGGGGAAATTCGGCATCGGCTCTGTTTTCAGTTTTCACCGCACAAAAACAATAACCACTGGCGAAGGCGGAATGCTGCTGCTAGACGATGATAAATTATATGAACGCTGCTTTTTCCTTCGCGACCACGGCAGAAGAGCCGATGGCCCGATGTATTATAATTACGAAGTAACTTATAAATATATGCCTTTTAATGTGCAGGCTGCTTTGGGTTACGCTCAATTCCAAAGGATAGACGAACTTGTCGGCAAAAAAAGACAGCAGCTCAAAATGTATAAAGAGAAATTGAAGGATATTCCTGACATTCAGTTTAATCCTGAACCGCCGGGCGGAGTAAACGGCGCGTGGATAACAGGCCTTGTTTTCGGCAAGTCGCACAAGATTACAAAACTAGACGCGATGGAAAAACTTATGAAGTTGGGTCTGCCCGCAAGACCGTTTTTCTATCCATTGTCGTCTTTGCCTGCGTATCCGGGCTTTAGAGAAAAATATGAAAAGCTCAATCCCGTCGCGTATGATGTTTCTGCTCGCGGCATTAATTTGCCCGGCGCGGCGAACCTGACGGAAGAACAGATGGATAAATTCTGCGATGGGATTAGAATAATCCTTGGGATGAAAAAATCCTGATGGTAATGGAGACAAGTATGGAGAATAAACATTTATTGCCGAGTATGAGAGGCCAAAAGGTATTGATAACCGGCGGCTTGGGTTTTATCGGCAGCAATCTGGCGCATAAGTGTCTTGAGCTTGGCGCGGAAGTTACGATTTTCGATTGCCTTGATCCGCGTTCGGGCGGAAACCTGTTTAACGTTCACGATATCAGGGACTCAATCGAATTGTGTCATCAGGATATTCAGGATTTCAGCAGTGTATCGCACTCCATATTAAATAAAAATGTAATTTTCAATTGTGCCGCTTCGACTTCGCACCCGTTTTCGATGCGCGAACCGTGGATAGATTTGGATGTCAACAGCAGGGGCGTTGTGAATTTGCTCGAAGCGATTCGCAGATTCAACAAGCAAAGCTGTTTTATTCACATCGGAACAAGTACCCAGCTTGGCAAATTGCAATATGATATAGCTGATGAGAAGCACCCGGAATTTCCAACAGATATTTATTCCGCGAACAAATGCGTATCTGAAAAATATGTTTTGATTTACGCAAAGTCTTACGCGATAAACACGTCGGTGATAAGATTATCAAATGTTTTCGGCCCGCGGGCGAGCATTCACAGTCCCGATTTTACGTTTAACAATTATTTCATCGGTTTGGCTCTGCAAAATAGAGATATTACCGTTTACGGCAAAGGCGAGCAGTTGCGAAATGTTATTTATGTTGATGATGCGGTATCGGCGATAATTATGGCGTCGCAAAACAGTCGTGCGAATGGCGAGACTTTCTTTGCGGTTGGCGATGAGCATTTCAGCGTTGCGCAAATTGCCGAGCAAACCGTTAAGCAGATGGGCAGCGGCGGGGTTAAATATATTGAATGGCCGAAAAGCAGAAAAGCCATCGAAATCGGCGACGCAATTATCAGTAATAAAAAGATAAAAGAATATTTGGGCTGGACACCGATTGATAATCTGGAAAGCGGTTTAATTAAAACAAAAGCATTTTATGAAAAATGTTTGCAAGAGTATTTGAGGTAGGCTAACGAAATGAAATTTGTAGTTACAGGCGCTTTGGGACATATTGGTTCACGGCTGATTCGCGAATTGGCGAAAGTTTTCGCGGATGCCGAAATCGTTATGGTCGATAATATGGTTACGCAGCGTTATTGTTCGTTGTTTAATCTGCCGACAAACGCTCGTTACAAATTTATCGAAGCGGATGTTTTAATGGCGGATTTGAATCCGATTGTCAAAGGCGCGGATGCGGTATTTCAACTAGCGGCTCTTACCGATGCGGCGGGCAGCTTCCAAAATAAAGACGCTGTTGAGAATAATAATTTCAATGCGACTGTGAAAGTCGCACAGGCTTGCAGCGAAAATAATTGCCGACTGATTCATCTTTCATCGACAAGCGTTTATGGTACGCAAAAAGAAGTAGTCGATGAAAATTGCGGCGAAGAAGAATTAAAGCCGCAAAGCCCGTATGCTCATACGAAATTGAAAGAAGAAAGGTTTTTGCAGGAACTCGGGGCCGCGAATAAACTGCGATTCGTTACGTGCAGATTC
>Ga0154577_1123_pt1 | contig 18154 bp, 12 predicted proteins | sample RifGroF2_FD_116006 | JGI IMG/M metagenome (GOLD analysis project Ga0154577, IMG submission 116006) | Planctomycetes bacterium GWF2_42_9
GTCCTCCATTAGGGTTTTATTTACAACAAAACAATCGTCCAAATGGAGGACTTACTATATCGACTTACAAAAAAGCGAAACTTATCTTACGTTATCTTTTGGGTTCACGTCTTAGCAGATGATTTATAAGGTCGTTGCTAGCTTTGTGCTTCCAATGTATTGATTTTTGGGTTTGGCCGCAAACCTCATACAAGTTTTCAATCATATTGCTGACCAAACCTTTCTTTGCATATTTCAGATGATAAAACTTGACCAACAATTTATCACTAAGTTGCTTAATTGTGATTACATCAGCAATTTCACCGCTGTAATCATCATCATAAATGATATCCACATCGTCTTTGAGCAAGTTTTGAACCACTTTGTATTGAATGGAATCAGTTTTTGGAGGCAAAACACCTTGCGACTCTTTGGTTAAGTCCACACCGGACCAGTCCCAAACGACAAGCCTATCCTTGGGATACGGCCGCATTGCCTGCTTGAGTTGTACATACTCATTTCCTGTAAGTGAAGACCCATCTACAAACCAAATCGTCGGCGGATAATCATAAAAAAAACGATCTGCCGGAAAGGTCTTGCTACCAACTGTAACTTGAACATTCTTTTTGTGAATACCATTAACTTTATAGTTCGGTGTTATTGTACCATTTTCATTTTCCGCAAACAATCGGATTTCAAATTCCACTGTTTCGTTATCGGTAACCACACTGAATTTCAAAGCACCTGTGGTTGAAGCAGAAACCAACTGCAATTCGCACCGAGAGAGATCATATTTTCTCCCATCAATTGAAAAAATGTGCCGTGTTTCTGATTCTGTGTAAACTTCAACTGGCCATGCAATACAAAACGGCTGTTGTTGGGGTCTGGACGTAATCAACTCTGGAATTAGTGTTTCTCTTAAAATTTGATTGGGGTCAGCACTATTATTTGAGAGTTTATTGCCTAACCCCGTACACCATGTTATCAGCTGGTTCAGGTCACCTTTCACATGGCTCCATATTCTCCCTTTATAGGAGCAACCCAAAGATACTTTCTGGCCATGTTCATAACCGATTCCAAATACAAATGCCTTTTGGCCTCTCTGTGTCTCTGCAACACTTAAGGCTGGGCCAACATCCGCGCCAGCACTCAATCTAAACCGAATGGCTTTTCCCAAAAATTCTTTCATACCAACATTTTGCAACGTGACGCGACTTAAATTATGGAATGCTTTAAACACATCCATTTTGTTAATTATTTTCGAATTTTTGCCAACCAAACTATTCGCAAGTTCTGTATACAAGCTACTCTTATCAGAGCCATGAATAAACAACAGCTTGTTCTTGGGCTCCCAAAATGCAATTATTAGATGCCATTCGAGTTGAGTGGTATCTTTGAAATTGCCCCATTCGATTTCGGATTGGATTGCATAAATAATTATTAAAATGTTTTTTTCCGAATTAATATCATGGAACAAATGCAAGTATTTATTAGGATCCGGCAACCCTGCTTTAAAGTTGTCCGGATACCATTTAATATGATCACTCTTGTAGACAACCGTACTCAATGCTGGTTTCAAATTTTGTAACGGCATTGACGAAGCGTTCAGATTTTTGAATCCTGAGATAATTTCTTGAAAACTAAATTCCGCTTTTATTTGCTTATCACTCAGTACTGGAAGCAAACTGTTCCAATCAGAATCCTGTGCATACAATTCATCCAACTCTTCGATTACATCCACATTCGCCAGATTTGCAATGAAACAAGCATTGCCAAGATCGGCATCGTACTTGGTCCGTGTAAATCGGCCCGCAAATTGCAACGTCACTGGCAAGCTCTTTCTGATGTCGTGAAATGCCGCGATTTTGAGTTCTGGCAGATCGAAACCCTCTCCTAGCATATCTACACAAACAATAATGCCATGAGTTTTATTTCTTATATCTTCTAAGATTTTTTTTCGGTTGGGTACTTTACAATGTAATAGAACGGGACTAAGTTGTTGATGTTTTTTATAATATTCGAAAACTTCGGCAGCTCTAGTTTGATTTTTACAGCGAGCCATTAAGATATGTTTGAATCCTTTCCCAATGTTTTCTTTTAATTTCGCAACAGCTTTGTCTGCAATTATCTGGTCAGATTTTGAATCGTCGTATTCTCTAATTGGCAAAAACTCAATTTTGGTAAAATAGCCACCTTCCTGTGCTTTTTTCAAAGGAAACTTGTAAATGATTTTACCATCTAAACGTTTTTGATCATTTCTAAAGGGAGTGGCCGTGAATTGAACCACTTTTTGCTTTGGAAACTGTGTCACGACAGTTGACCATGATTCTGCTTTAATGTGGTGTGCTTCATCAATAAAGACGTGTGAACATCCTTTTGCCAATTTAGCTTGTAACTCGACAGCCATTCCAGAAAGTATGTGCATTGTGGTTACAATTACATTGCAACCCATAGCAAACGTATCTAGCTCTTGAATAGATTTGAATTTGCTGCGAACTATTCCAACTCTAGGATACAATGATCTACTGCCGACAATTTTAAATTGCTTAAGCAACCCTAAAAAAATGAATTTTGAAAATAACTGCTCTCGTAGATTGTCTGATGGAACACATACCAGCAATTTTCCGCATTGATGTGCCACAAGTACAGAGATCATGACCTCGGTTTTTCCAGTTCCTGTCGGCAACACGACAGTCCCAATTTCATCGGCAATTTTCAAATGTGACAACACGCAATGTATTGCACAAATCTGCGGAGTTCTCAAACCAAGGATATTGTCCTTAACATTTTCTTCAATGAAACTGAAATCATTTCGCCATGATCGAATTATCTCGTCAGTTGTTGCCGAAACCATTTTGGGATGTTTTATCCAACGCTTACATTGTAAAATCCCGTTTGAAATTACATCCTGTGTCGGTCTTTTATTTACTAACACCACATATTCATAATCACCTGGTACTTTTTTCTCATTACAGGTGAGACAATACTTTAACCCATCTGCTTCTATAACAGAATAATTTCTCGTAATTTCAATAATAGACGGGCTTATTTGTAATTCTCTCTCGCATAAGTGACGAATTTCATTATTATTCTGTTTTGAACATGTGTTTATAATGCTGGGTAAGACCAACGTTGACATTTCCTTTCCCTTTCAGTTCTCATTGATTAGCATTCTCCGCTGCACTCTCTTATGCTAGTGCTCTGTTATCTTACTCTGAGCACAAAAATGACTTGTCTTCCCACGGAGGCGGGAATCTAGTCTTTCAGTTTTCATCAGACCACTAGTATGTATACATTCCAACACAGATGTTATACAGCAAGCTGCAACAGTCTTTGGCTGCGGCCCCCAAAATATGCCTAAAAACAGCCCATAACAATTCTCTGCAATCTATCCAGAAATATCAACTATTATTTACGCCAAAGGGGCATAAGTCAGCTGAAATATATTAGAAATGCCATGCTGATTTGGTTACGGCGATTGTTGCATTCATGACCCGGCAGGGCCACAATATAGGATTGCCATGGTCGACTTTATGTGGCTCTTTTTTTACACCTATTATGCAATATTCTTTTTCATTACTGTACGTGAGCAGCCTACTCACTGCCAGCGTGTAAACTACATAAAATAGCGTAAAATAGCATGCAATGGCGTAAAATGACTTGCAATAACCTCAAAACCTAAGTATATAAGAGCACAAAGGTTATGGCTAAATTGCTAGCCAGCCTGACTTGACTACGGAACCAAAGGTTACACGTTCTAGATGCCACACAAAATTTTATAATCCACGTTGAAATCATAACTTACGATTATCTGCTACGTTGCAATACAGCTACAATGTTTGGTGCAAGCGCGTAGTGCTACACATGCAGTTCCCGCACTGAATCTAAAACATACATTCGATACCAACAGTTACGTTTCGAGAAAAACTATTATTCCGACAAATGCTATCGCGAAGTAATTACTCGCAATCAGGTGCAATGACATGCAATCCGGTGGAATCTGGTGCATTGAATTTGCAATTAACTTGCAATTTATCGCGTGTCATAGCTCATTATAGCTAACGAGTTTACGGCAAATTGCAGGATTTTGGCCTAAGTCCGATCTAAGCGTGTTGTGGTTCTAGGGGTCGCGGGTTCGAATCCCGTCTTTCACCCTTGTCTTAAGTTCTTGTTTTAGTTGGACTTATGCGATTTTTGAGATCAGATTTTTCGCCAGAATTGCGTTTTTTCCGCTCGCGCACGGATTTTGCACGGAAATTGCCCTTGAGACTTTTCTCACTTGCCTTGCGCGCCCGGTCAATTAGAGACTCTCGTACCTCAACATAATAATCCATCGTGGTGTTAATATCAGAGTGCCCTGCCAACTTTTGTACTTCATGAGGTCCAAGCCCCTGTTCAAGCCATTCGGTGATACACGTCTTTCGAATGTCATGGAAATCGGCATCCTTGATCGACGCCTTATACGCATTGGGGAAATTTTCGCGCGCCAGCAAAATAGGACTTGCGCCCTCGTCAAATAGTATGGCATACTTTCACAATAAAGATGAAAGGGATTGCCATATGCAGATAGTATGTCGTAATGCCGAGGATGTAGAGACGCTCAAATTAAGAGCATCAAAAGAAATCAATGCCAAACAGCGAGACCGATACCGTGCAGTGAAGTTGGCTCTTGATGGTCATAGCACCCAAGAGATAATGCGTATGCTTGGCATTTGTACAGTAGAAGATTATGTGCAGTTGGTGATACGTGGCTGTGGAATGCTAAAGGTTTAGCGTTTTTCAACTGCACATAATTTCCATCATTGAATTTCAAAGAGAACGCAACCAATCCAAGAGTTGCCTATTGGACTTCCACGAGGCAAAGATATCTTACCGGAGCAGGACAAACGCTGACCATAGCGGTTTGAGAAAAGTGGCTGGTTGAGACAGTCTTCTCTGAGGAGAGCATGTTCTTGCATATATTCCTTGAGAATGGCAACTGTTTTGGGCCTTAGTGGCACAATACGCATTTTGCGACCTTTACCAGAGCAATTATATAACCAGGCATCCGATACAAACTTGTTGGCTACTGCCACAAACTGCCACAAAAAATCTTAATCCTCGTGAAAACTTCTGGCAATTTGTTCATAATTTGGTAAATATATTACGGCAGTGGTGGAATTTTGCACCAAACTGGCACAAAAACTGGCACAAAATGACCTCGCCGCATAGTGGTGTTTTGTAAGTGTTTGTAAATAAATGATTTGCGGGCGTAATTCAGTGGTAGAATGTCAGCTTCCCAAGCTGGACGTCGTCGGTTCGAATCCGATCGCCCGCTTTTTTTAACCCCTTACGGTTTCAATGACTTCCATTTCAGTCTTGCCAAGACCTCTTTCCAAAAACACCCGAAAGCGTAAAAAAAGCGTAAAAGTTGAGTCGACTGTGAGTGGCCTCTGAGTGGACTGCCAATTCACTGTTGGTGAGATAATAGGGCTACTCTGGAATTGCAGGGATACACCATATAATTAAGCGGTCACCAGCTTGTCCAACCGCCATCTATTACAATATTCTGTCCGGTAATAAAACTTGAAGCATCTGACGCCAAAAATACCGCAGCACCTTTAATCTCATGGGGCTGGCCGAATCTCCCCATGGGAACTTTTTGCGAGATTCGTGCAGCAAACAGCGGCAGTTTAACGGGAATATCACGTTGCAGGAAAGGACCCGGACTTATGCAATTGACCCTGATGTGATCTTTTGCCCAGTAAACCGCCATATATTTTGTCATTTGAATTACCGCAGCTTTGCCTGCCTGGTAGACAATTGAAGTTGGCTTTGTCACCCCAGCGTACACCTCCGGGTATCCTGTGACCATGCCGTACATACTGCCGATATTTATTATACTGCCACCACCTATCTTGCGCATGTGTTTTACGGCGGTCTGGGCTGCTATACCGTAAGCACTAACACCATTATGCAAACCTTTATCAAAATCTTCAAAAGTCGCCTCATCAATTTCAGGCGAAGGTCCTGTATATGCACAATTTACAAGTATATCGAGTCTTCCAAAGCCGGATGCAACGGCATCAAGGCACCTTTTCAATCCAGATTCCTGCATCGTATCGGCATTGATGAACTCGGCTTTTACACCATTGTTTTCAAAGCGGCTTCTCATTTGATCCAAGTAATCCTGATTAAAATCTACAACGCACACCTTGGCCCCGGACTGTGCCAATCCTTCACTGAGTGCCGAACCAAGCCAACCCGCACCACCTGTAACTATCGCAACACGTCCACCTAAATCAAATAATTTATTAGTATTACTATGCATTTACCCTCACTTATCATATACAACAAAAGCTTTGCTGATATCTCAAATTCCGGCACTCACTACAACGCATATTAACATCTGCGTTCGTCTGCCAAGCTATCAAATTTCACGGCACCCGCGTTTAAAAGCAAAGGGCATGGCCGCTTATGATTTGGTTTTTAACGTCCAAATAGTTAAATCACTATTCTTATGAGGATAATTCGCTTTCGCACAAATCTGTGCCAAAAAACCCGTAAATAAAACAGTAATGAATCCGGGAACTGAAATAGCCATAAAGCTTATAGGATTACCCATACATTTACTTCTTATATACCATAATACCATAGCCCCAGTAACAAGCCATCCAAGCAATATGCCAATAAGAGCATGCCTGCCGTTGCACCTTGGAAAAACTACACCAATAAAAAATACCGGCGCGATAACCGTGCTTGCGGCCATCCAAATACTCGCTGCTTCAAAAACAGTCTCACCAAGAGTGCGTGAAATAATGCTAATAAGCATCGATAACCCTATGGCGCAGAGACCTATAAAAATGACCAGTATGCGACTTGCCTTTACTTGTATTTGTTCGTTAGCATTGGGGCGTAAAAATCTCAAATAAAAATCTTTTATTGCAACTGTACTCAAAGCAGTAAGCGCAGATCCACTTGTTGAAATTGCTGTAGCTAACAATGTCGCCACTATCAAACCAGGCAAAGGCGAAGGCAAATTGCATCTTATAAACCTGAACAAAGCCACATCTCCGGGAGGATTACCGCCTGATACAGGATTTTGGCCAAAGTAGGCAAACATACATAATCCAAGAAACCACAAAATCGTTACCAGCGGAATCATTATGAGAATAGAACCTAAAAATGAATTTTTCGCTTTTTTGTACGAATTTGTGCTTAGTAACTGTTGAATGGTAATCTGGTCCGCGCTGGTGAGAAACATATATTGCGCAATTGCACTGAATAGTAACAGCCATAACGTCATGCGCACATGAGGATCAAAGGAAAAAAAATCTGAGTTTAATGAAAATCCCCTCTCATTTTCAAATGCGTATTTGATAACACCAAATAATCCACCAGAAACTTGACTCAGGCAAATAATAACTGTTACAAGAATTCCGGAATAGAGGGCAAAGAATTTTATCGTATTTACCCAAATTACAGCTTTAAGTCCGCCCATGCCGCAATATGCAATAGCCATAATTCCAATACACAAAATAGTTATCTGAATGTTCCACTCTGCAATACCTTTGAAAACCATTGCACATGAAAACAAGACCAGAGATAAATATGACATTCGCATTAAAAAGAAAACAACACTAATAATGCCCCGGATTCGAGCATCAAACCTTTGTTCCAGGTACATATAGGGTGTATACGTTTTTACCATAAAGTAAAAACGAATAAAAAGATAAAAAAAAGCGAGTCCAGTAAAAGGAACAAAAAGCTCGATAATAGTATAACGCAATCCGTTGTTATAAGCCTCACCAGGTATTCCCACGACTGAAACAGTGCTCATAATCGACATCGCACAAGAAACACTTGCGGCCCACCATGGTATTTTGCCGCCGCCTAACAAAAATGCATTTGTGGTCTTTTCGTTCTTTGCAAAGAAGCCGCCTACCAAAAGAACAACAATAATGAAAAAAACTATGCAGCTATAATCAAGAATTTCCACAAAAAGTGCCCATTCACTCTTAGAATAAAAAAGCCGTTCTATACAACGCAGAGTTTATGAGAAGGTATTGACATCTGAATTAAACGTGCCAACATTTTCACCGGATTTGAAAAAAAGTGATGCGGACTAAAATCCGCATCACCAGTTTAAAGAAAACAATGCAAAAAAATACCAACCTTTCATTTGCGGAAACGGCGGATTAATGCAATACCACCAAGTCCAAGAAGCGAAACAGTTGCTGGTTCAGGTACCTCGGTGATCTTGAGGTCGTCAAAGTAGACCTGGTTCCAAGAATTCCCGGATCCTACTGCTGTTGCGCCTGTATTAATTTCCCAGCCGTGCGCAATTCCGGCGTCACTAAGTTTGCTCGCTCCGTTAAAGCTTGAAGCAACCAGCGTCCTTGAACCACCCGCAGTCACATCTGTGAAGTAGGCATCATAGGTGAGTGGACGAAGGCCGGTAGTATTGTCCCTTGCACCGATACTGACTATCATTTCAAACTTGTACCAATCCCCAGCAATCATCTTATAAGCATTTCCTGGAATTACATTGGTATAGCTGGCTCCGTTCCTTACTTGAAGCACGTCAAGGGTGGTACCATTGAGAGTAGCGTTACCGTTATAGTTCCAGCCACCCAGCCAGTTCTCGACAGCTCCAGTCGCAGAGGAAGGGCCAGCACTGAAAAAAGCTGACCCTGCATTATCCGCAGCATAGGTATCATTGGCACGCATAGTATAGCCTGAGAAAACATACTGGTGATCGACATTAATGGAAACACCCGTTCCAAAACCAGTAAAGAGACCTTGCCCCGAGCCAGGTACGCGGCGAAGCGACTGTGCCTGTGTGCCGCTATAGGCTACATCACTTGTCACATAGCTCGTCTTGTTCTGTTGTACCCAGGAAAGCATCCACTCGGTTCCAATGTCCGGCATTTGACCTTCTATTTCAATGCTGTCAAAGAGCGGCGTACCGACCGTGTGGTTCTCGAAACCATCATAGCCGATTACCGCAGCCTGAGCACCCACGGCCACAAATACAATAACAACCAAAATTAACGTCCACAAACTTCTGTAAAACATACTCCACCTCCGAAAAATATCTTTCACGCGTATAGTATCGGGCAACACACCCAACATATATGTCCACTTCTTAAACTTATTGCTCAATAACTCAATAACCACTGTGAGGCCATTTGGGCAAAATCCATAAAATCGACGCTGCCATTGTCATTAATGTCCTTTTCCTGAGCCTCAATGGATTTAACAAAATTGGTTACAGTAGCCGAATCTTGCGAAATATACAAGTAATCATAATGATAATCACCAATCCATGCGCCGCTGTAATCACCAAGACCAATCATATCAGAAGTCTGTCCCGTAGCAGCAAATACATCTGTCGCACAAGCAGCCGTGACGATTTTGTCCCATTTTCCTGTATTCTCATTTTGCCAATACAAGGTAGCATCGTTCAGGTGCCCATTTGCTACTGATGTGAGTATTCGCATTCTTATGAAACCATTATTGTCAGCGTAGGGATTGGCACTCCTGAAATAATATGGATACAAATAAAATTGGCAATAGCCATATTGGGTTTCAGTGACAATGAACCCAGCTAAATAATTGGCATTATCTACCATTTTGAATCTTGTTTCAGTCAACGTCGGAATTTTTGAATTGAAATTGAAATCTGTTCTAATCCATACAGCTTTTGTGGGGTCAGTTACATCTTCTATCTGACAGATACCGTCGCTAATTGTTGCAGTATAACCATAGGGTGCCGCCCAGCGCCATAGTCGAATACCCAATGAGGTCGTTTCAGGCACTGTATTCGCATCCCATTTTCCAATATTCCATAACGGCTCGGCCGTCACATTCGAAGAATTGAGCCACGAGTTTGCCATTGCATACATATCGTTAACATCGACTCGGCAATCACCCGTCAGATCACCAGAAAAATTCTGACCGAGAATTATTCTGCTCTGACAATCAACCGGTTCCGTAGCTATACTAACATTATTGAAATAGTTGACAATTCCACTTATTTTACGAGGAACAAAATACATTGCATTAAGGCCGTCATGCATTCCTGTTGAATTAAACCGCCAATCATATTCAATTCTATTCCAGGTATCACTACATGTTTTGGTTCCATGTCGTTTCCAGTATACATCGAACAAGCCAAACCCATCTCCTGCATCCCATGTCTTGACATGCAATTTAAAATCAACCCACTTATCATTACAATCGGCCGGTGAGCCATTACCCTGTGTCTCCGCATCCAGTGGACCGCTCCAATAAAACAGCCCGCCCTGGGTATAATTAGTGAAATAAATACCCTTCGGCGGATCAGCAGGGCTTAAGCTTGCATTGGCATCAGCATAGATATAACTGGACCCAACATCGTATACTCCGGCTTGTTGTTTGAAATACTCTGACCATGAAAGGACATAAGGTTCGTCTTGGTTTATAGGCGCAAAATTTGACGCAGCTTTTGTGTTCTTATTCCCGCTTCCATAACTTATTCTTAAGCACTTGTTATTTAGATCATCGGGATCGAACTGTATTGAAGGATCGCCACTACTAGCAGCTGATTTAGGTTGCCACAACCCATTAGCATCAATTAATGAACCAACTCCTTGAGTAGGTATTTGGCCAACTGAAAAACTCTGGAAATCTTGCTTAAGTGCAATTTTAGCCGGAGACAAGGATGAGAACAATATAGTGAAGAAACAGCATAGAACCAAATACTTTGAATTATTAACCATGGTAATCTCCTCCAAAAACTTTTGCTATATTGATTATTACATAGAAATACAACTACTTCGCCCGCCAGATCCAATCATTAATAAACTTTTGCTCAGAATCTTGAATTTTTTTTGTATCAACCGGTGCGCTGTGTCCATCAGCGAATGTTGCCAAATATCCAGCAGGATGGCGTTCCGGAAACATCCAGTCTGCTTGCCTCATTCCGTCAGGATACTTGGCCGCATATAATCGCTGATACATCGTCGAATAAAAATATTCAGTATCGCGAGAATCCATAAATACCAGGGTCTCAGACGCCCTTTTAAGCTCGGCGACTGATCTGCTCTGACCGGTAGCCCAATCCGCCAAGCCAAAACCCTGATTGTATGCTTGTGCGTGCGCACCAATCATATATGCGTATGTAAGTTTCTTTAGACCCTGTCCCATTGCGGTTTTAGTATCAACATTTCTTTCGGCTGGACATTGCAATTTTTTAAGCCATATATTATTGTATTTTGTCATCGCGTCGTAATCTTCCAAATTCCAAACATCTGTTGATTTCTTAGAAGAATCGAAATAAGGCGTAAGATTACTATACCAGCTATTAGTCTTGTCAAACTGCCCCTTATTATACCAGCGACCCAACAAATATTTGCCATCGTTATCTTGGGTATAGAGCAATACCATCGTACCGAACTGTTTTGTTAAATTCAGACATGTAATCTGTTTAGCCTGCGAACGTGCCCTATTCAGCGAAGGCATTAGAATGCTCAACAGAACTGCAATAATGGAAATAACCACAAGAAGCTCTACCAGCGTAAATCCTTTTGTCATCTTTGACTTGACAACATTTTGCATACTGCAACCTCCTGAATTTTTCATCTCATTTTTTCAAATTCGGCCATAATTGTTTTTAACGCCATTTTGATATGCCTGCGCATTTCTTTTTCAGCAGATTCTGCATCGCGACACTTTATAGCGAGAAGCACATCATTATGTGATTGTAATGTTTCCTTGAGGATGTGCGCCTCACCAAAATTGTTTGTGTAATTTCTTACGGCAGCAAGCGACAAGCAAATTTTTTCATCATGTAAAATTGCAAACAGCCCTTCTACTCTGCTGTTATCGCTAATGCGCAAAAGACTACGGTGAAAGCGTTCATCAAGCGAAGCAAGTTGATTATTTAATTCCGTTTTTTCTTCTGTGCCATCGGACATAGCTAGGAATCTATCCAAAGTCGCTTCGAATTCCCGATGAATTTCTTCGCATTTAGCAATTTCCACATCTGTTGCACGTTCAGATGCCAAACGTACAGCCAATCCTTCAATCGCTCCACGTAACTCATAAAGTTCAACGACATCTTTTCGTGAATACTTCTTTACTGTGTACCCAAATCTCGGCCTACACACAACAAGGCCCTCCGATCTTAACCTTATAAGCGATTCTCGAATTGGAACTCGGCTTGCACCGAGCTTATGCGCAAGTACACTTTCCTTTATTCGACTGCCTGCAGATAATTCCCCACAAACAATCATTCGTCTAAGGTGCTCGTAAGTCTTCTCTTGTATCGTGGGTACCTCTAAAACCCCTGCACTGTTTTCCATTATCTAAATGCCTTTCGTGATTGCAATCTACAACATCCTGTTTCGTATACGGTATACAATGTACCTACTGACCGATTATATGTCAATTACAAATTCAATAATTATTTTGTAAAGTCTTATAGATTTTGCACTCCCAAATTTTTTATTTTTGTTTGTTTCATATAAATTCTTTAAATCTCATAGTTTAGAGCAATCTTAAATTTATAAGAGTAATTATTTACAATACTTATCTTTTGTAGGATATTATGACATATAATATCCCGTAACCAAATCGGAGTCGACACCACTGTATCTAGAACTCTGTTTTTTATGATTTTTATTGACCCTTGGACATTATGGTATACAATATACACGTGGTTGCGGGCCAAGCCATACGCCTTGTATTTAGCACGAGACTGGCAAAATTCCACAGACCACTTCATTATTCAATCGATGAGGCTTTCGACATGGATCATTTGTGGAAAAGGTTAAAATTATGAATCAGTTGGGGACCGAAGGAAAAAATACTAAGTTTATATCGAAATGGGGGTACATGGACGATACCGGCGATTATATTTTAACAACGCCCGAAACGCCTCGCCCTTGGGAAAACTACTTGTACAGCACAGATGGCCATCTGCATTCTATAATTTCACAACGAGGTCGTGGCTCGCTCTTTTATTGTTGCGAAATGGCTAACTTAATTTGCCAAGCTAGAAATTATTCTCTCCGTGATAATAACACCGGTCTATTCTGGTCGCTAAACGGTGGATTTTATCAAAAAGACCAAGATGAGTTCAGATGTCGCCATTCAGCAGGTTCAACGCAATTCCTCGTAAAGAATCATGATATTATAAGCAAGCTTACATTCTTCATAAATCCTTACACGCACGCTGAAATGAGTTGTTTAGTACTGCGGAATACGTCTTCACGCACTCGCAACTTATCTTTGATAGGTTCATATTTGACAGAACTTTCAGGTATCAGCAATGGTAATCAATTGGAATGTACACAATTTGATGCAAAATTGGGAGCTATTTTTGCACAGAAATATTATTATGGCACACCACAATTTAAATATGTATCCTACTATCTTGCTGATCGCTTACCTGTAAGCTTTTGCGGCTCAAGGGAGGCTTTCTTGGGAGCGGATATGGTTTTCGAAAACGCATTAAGTTGGCGTATTGGCAAGTTGCCCAACCTTAATGCTCATGCTACCCCAATGGTTCAGGCATTGAGTTATGAAATTGAATTAGCTCCGAATTGCGATTATCACCTGAATTTTGTATTGGGTATAGCGAATGACTTTGACACTGCCGTAAACGACGCTAAAAATTATGCTCATTGTGACGTATGGCAGGACGCGCATGTAAAATGTAAGGATTTTTATGCACAACTTACAGCTAACTTTATCAAAACCAATGAGCCAGCTCTTGATGAACTTGTAAACAAGTGGACCCGCATACAACTTCACCGACAGGTAATATCTTCGAGATTCAGTTTCATGCATAATTGGCGAAATAATCTTCAGGATGCTTGGGCATGGATGATGTTCGATCCATCCCTGGCAAAATCATATTTAGCTAAACTCTGTCAATTAGCCAAAGCAGACGGTTTTCTATCTCGCTCATCGCAAAGATTTGTCGAACTAGGAAAAAATCACCACAGTTTGTATCAAAGACACAATGATATTGCTGTCTGGGCCGTTACTGTTGCCGCTCGCTATGCCGCCGAAACCGGTGATCTGGACTTTTTTAATAATAAAATAAAATGTGCGAATGACACAAAAACATTATGTGTAATAGATTGCCTAATAAATTCTGTCAAATGGCTTATTAACCACCGCGGAAGGCATGGAATGGTGCTTATGCTTGATGGAGATTGGAGCGATCCACTTGAAGAGGCAGGTAAGAAAGGCATTGGTGAATCACCATGGACAAGTGTTGCATGTGTATACGCGATAAAACATTTTGCTCCACTGCTTAGAAAACTAAGTCGAAACGATATCGCTTATGAATTAGAAAACCTTTCTGCTGAACTAACTGATGCTGTCAATCAGAATGCTTGGGATGGCATGTGGTACATACGCGGCATTACTGATTCAGGTATTCGCTTTTGTTCCTCGAAAGATAATGATGCCCAAATAAGTTTGCTGATGCAGGCTTGGGCAATACTTGCTGGGGTAGTTCCTCCCGATAGAATGGGCATCTTACTTAAATCGATTGATGAACATCTTAAAACCAATATTGGTCCAATCCTTTATGGTCCACCATTTTTGCATTGGCGTCCTGAGATCGGAAGAGAAACAGTAAAACAGCCAGGAACCGGTGAAAATGGCTCAGTTTATGTGCATGGTGCAATGATGCTAGCTATGGCTGAAGCCCTTGCCGGTAGGCCCGACGAAGCTTTGGGTATCATCAGGAAAGTCCTGCCCCTCAGGGAGGAAGATTGCACTGAAATTACCAAATCGGTACCGCTGTGGTTCCCAAATTACTGGCATGGTCCACACTCGGTCAGCCCTGGTCTATCGAGTGGCATTATAAGCACAGGCGCACCAGCATGGTTATACCTTGTGGTATGTGAAGGTCTTTTGGGTATTAAGCCCACCTTAGATGGATTGGAAATCAAACCTAATCTTCCTTCATCCTGGAAAACGGTTGAAATTGAACGATGCTGGAGAGGGAAACATTATAAATTCAATTACCGACAAAGTTCTACATGCAGCGATATTATTGTATTGTGTAATGGCAAGAAATTAATGTGCCCTTGTATTCTTCACTAAAAATTTAACAGGATAAAAAAACTATGCCCCTTACGAATAAGCAAGAAGTTTACACAAACGAATTTACACGATCTCAAAAGCTTATGGAAGATAGATTCGGAATATTCATTCATTGGGGTTTATACAGTGTGGCAGCCAGACATGAATGGGTACAAAAGCTTGAAAACATTTCAAATGATGAATATAAAAAATATTTTAAGCACTTCGATCCCGATTTATATAATCCAATTTTGTGGGCTAAAGCCGCTAGCAATGCTGGCATGAAATTCTTTTGTGTCACTGCCAAGCATCACGATGGTTTTTGCCTGTGGAACACTGATACTACTGATTATAAGTCAACAAATACACCGTGGGGTAAAGATGTACTTACGCCTATGGTGGAAGCGTTTCGAAGTGAAGGCTTGCGAACCGGTATTTATTATTCATTAATTGATTGGCATCATCCTGATTTTGTGATCGACTCTGTGCATCCATTGTCAAATCATCCTGAACGCAACCGTCTAAATGCAAAACGCGACCAAATGCGATATATAAAGTACATGCATCAACAAGTCCGAGAGCTGCTTACCCGATATGCTCCTATTGATCTCTTGTTTTTTGATTATAGTTATCCAAAGAAACTAACTGCCTCTTCACATACAGAAGATGTGTGGGTCGGAAAAGGCAGATTGGACTGGGATAGTGATAATCTGCTCAGACTTGTACGTGAAATTGCGCCACAAGCCGCAGTGAATGACAGATTAGATATTGATGATTTACAAAACGGGTGGGATTTCCGCACTCCCGAGCAGTACGAGCCTCGATCTTGGCTTGAATTTAAAGGACAGCGAGTACCATGGATAACATGTTTTACATTCAGCGGATCGTGGGGTTATCACCGAGATGAAACAACATGGAAATCTGTGGAGCAACTTATACAATCTATAATCAATACAGTTAGCAAGGGGGGCAGCGTATTACTCAATGTAGGGCCTACCGGCAGAGGTGAGTTTGATGAACGAGCATTGGATCGCTTATCGGGAATTGGAAAATGGATGAAACAACATAGCCGTTCAATTCATGGGTGTACGGCTGCTCCAAATAATCTGATGCCCCCACAAAACTGCGTCTATACATACAACCCCAAGATTAATCGACTGTATGTGCACATTTACTCCTGGCCTAATATTCATTTACACCTGGATGGATTATCGGAACGGATTGAATATGCCCAATTGTTGCATGATAGTTCAGAAATCAAGATAGGATTAACTGACTGGTATAAGGCCCAAATATCATCGCAGGAAAAGCTAGCAAAATCAACTGTAACGCTGAGTCTTCCGATTCAGCGACCTAATGTTTCTGTTCCGGTAATAGAACTATTTCTAAAATAGTAATTTTTCAACATAGTATCTGTGCAGGCCGTCAGTCGGCCTGAGCATCTTTTTTGAAGAAATTGCCAACTGGAATGGCCCTGCCTGCTTGAGTTGCAACCTTAAGTTTGTTCTGACGTAATTTGAAAATTTAAAAGATGGGTATTTGGTGTTGAGTGTGTTGCTCAATACTACAAATCGCTTACCCACTTTTTAGAAAGGTCTGAACATGAAGAAGGTAAAGATGGTATTATTTGAAATGATGGTATTGGCATGTGTTGCGTTTCCGATCCATGCAGCCGTGATTGACGGTGACACAATCACAACAACGGAATCCGATAACAATTACGGCAATAATCCGGCATCAGAGTTGGTGAATGGCAAGGGATTAGATGCTACCAGGTCGATGCATAACATTTTACAATACGGAACATGGATTGCTGGTAACAAAAATAAGCCAAATACTTCTGCCAACGCTTCTACCGTAGCAGGACCCGCGTGGATTCAATTTGAGCTGGATGAAATTTACGAACTTGATGAAATATGGGTGTGGAATGGAAACATGAGTGGGGTAAACACAGATCGTGGTTTGCGAAACGTTACCGTTCAGTATTCATCAAATGGAACTACGTGGTCGACATTGGGGGCGTACGAATTTGCTAAAGCCACCGGCACGGATACCTATACAGGCTTTAGCGCCTGTAATTTCAATGGAACAAGTGCAAAATACGTTGTTATTACCGCTGATGAGGTTAACGGTAACTGGGGATATCCTTATGTTTATATGCTTAGTGAAGTTCGATTCAATGGGACAAGCAAATATGCTACTCACACGAATCCGAACAACGGAGAACTGAGCATAGCGACCAATATTACTTTGAGTTGGACAGCAGGCAGCTTCGCCTCAGCTATCAATGGGCAACAGGTGTATTTTGGAACCAGCTATAGCAATGTCAGCAATGCCACAACAGGTACCCCATTGGGTGTGTACAAAGGCACTCAGTCAGGCTGCAGCTATTCCCCTGACACCCTTGACCCAAACACGACTTACTATTGGCGAATCGATGATGTCAACACCACCACATCCACTACCTGGAAGGGTCGTGTTCGCAGCTTTACAACGGCTTTAAATAATTCTGTTCACTGGGGTGATGTAACAACAACAGCATCCAATGATTCCAGCGGTGCCTATCCGGCTTCGCTGGTAAAAGATAAAAGTGGCCTTGACCGCTCCCTTTTACTGCATTCGACAGACTCTAATGACATGTGGCGAGCATTAACGTCCGGTAACAGCAGTGCAGATCCCTGCACAACATCAGGTCCAGCTTGGATAATGTTCAAGTTTGATCATGTTTGTGAACTTAATCAGATGTGGGTCTGGAACTGCAATGATGGAGCTACCAATATAAATCGCGGCCTTCGCAACGTAGCCGTGGAATATTCACCTGATGGCGACACGTGGTACAAACTTGGTGATAATACATTCCCACAGGCCTCGGGTACTGCTAATGACCCCGGTTTTTCAGCTTGTAATTTTAATGGCGTAAAAGCAAAATACGTGGTAATCACCGCTAAAAGTACCAGCGGCAACTGGGGCGGCGACAGCTACTATTCATTAAGTGAAGTCCGTTTTGAGGGGTCTCTGAGCCAAACGGTCAGGGAAGTACAGTTGGGAGTTCCCTGGACAATGCAATATGACGTTGACGGGAAAAAACCTTGGGAGACTGATGCAGTAG